>Ga0247831_1000016_pt1 | contig 305887 bp, 285 predicted proteins | sample LaCruzMarch2015__9_FD_192406 | JGI IMG/M metagenome (GOLD analysis project Ga0247831, IMG submission 192406) | Freshwater microbial communities from meromictic Lake La Cruz, Castile-La Mancha, Spain - LaCruzMarch2015_1m | ecosystem: Environmental > Aquatic > Freshwater > Lake | place: Spain... | reverse complement strand
AGGTGCGGGTGCGGGTGAGGCAGCAGGTAAGGGTGCGGGTGCGGGTGCAGGAGCAGGTGCGGGTGCGGGTGCAGTAGCAGGCGCGGGTGCGGGTGCAGTAGCAGGCGCGGGTGCGGCAGCAGGTAAGGGTGCGGGTGCGGGTGCAGGCGCAGGCGCGGGTGCAGGCGCGGATAGAGGGGCTTTTCCAGATAGAACGTTACCCAGATTAGTAAATAGCGTAGCAAACTTTCCAATTTCCGTGCCAATATTTTTATCTTGGTTTGCCTGTGCGTTCGCATATGATTCCGGTTGTTTTATCTCTTCCTCAGCCAATTCCTGTTGTGCTGTCTCTTTCGCATCCAATTCCTCTTGCTCTCTCGCTCTCGCATCCAATTCCCGTTGTTCTCTCTCTCTCGCATCCAATTCCTCTTGCTCTCTCGCTCTCGCAGAGAATTCATCAGCCGAAGGCGCACCAGATGTGGAGTCATTTGCATTCTCTCTCTCTATCTTTACTTCCGATTCCGCAGGCACCTCATTGAAAAGCCCCATTACAAAATCCAACATCTCATCCGCTTTCGTTATAAGTTGTTTCTGCTCGTACAAAGTTATCCAGTCTTTAGTTGTTATTTTATCGGTATCAAATGCAAGGATTTGATCGTCACCCTTTATACAATACATAGTGTACTCACTGGGCTTTTGTACTGTGGTTACAATAAATCCAAACCGGGCTCCCTCTTCATCGCTTATTACCGGATCATCCGAATCCGAGTTAATCTTGATGCAATTTTTGAGTCCATCACGTTTGCACGCATCATCTATGTTCTGATAGGTCGCAGATTGTATTTCAAATCCTTTAAAATCCTTTGTCATTGCGTCTATACCGATAGGTCCAAACCGGTTTTGTGATAAATACGAACGCAAGAATCTTGTATTGCTCGTATTATCAATTTCTAAAATGATCAATACGTGATCGGTATTCATCTCTATATTATAATGTATTATATTTTTATTACGTTAAAAATGTAATATTATATCATATATCTAAACATATTGTTTTCATACACAGTTGCGTTAAATGTATTGTTATAGCCTTCCACATAAATCTGATCGCCATTCATTATTTGGTCGCATCCATATTCCGAAGTGCAGCTCTTACCCTTTACACTTACCGGCAATTTGGTGTTTAAGTTACCAGTATTGGAAATCGTATAATATTGCCACTTGTCGCGTCCCCTCATATATTGGCGCCCCATGAGCGGGAGAATCAGCTCATCCCTTGTAAGAATTCCGATTTGCGAATATGATTCACGCATTTCCATTCGCACCGGTGGCATGTACGGATCGCTCATTGTATCCATACCGGTTTGCAAAGGGAGCTGCATTCGCATCGGCGGTTGCAAAAATATCGGCGCGGTAGGTTGCATCGCGCTAGGTTGTACTTTGGCTTGCGCCTGCGCTTGATAGAACATATAAATCAAGATTCCGAATATCAGGATTAAAACAAACAGTGTCATGTTCTCAATGCATATCACCCCAGGAATACACTTTTTACCCATTATATAATAAGTGTATAAATTATCATTTCTTATTTCGTTGCGGAAATGGCTTAAATTTACACCAGTAGCATTTTTTGTCTATACCTAACATTCCATGCCAATCTGTTATGTCAATACCTTTATATGTCTTTGATAGTTTGCTTATCGCGCCAACGCCGTTGTTAAATGCAGTAACCACTATACCCAACCCGAATATCCTTAATACTGACGCTATTATAAATCCGATAAATGCGATCAGCATATCTACAATACGTATTATCGGACAGTAAAGGGGTGAAAACACGGCGAATATACATGTGACTGACTGGAATACCCATATCATTACATATCCCAGATAACATATGAAGTCTATGATTTCAAGTACGCCTTCTACAATAGTATTGACAATGTCAATTATGCCCTCTAATGGGTTCCATAAACCCTCAACTACATATATTTTAAAGTACATAATCCTGTAGATTAGTATTGTTATAATTATACCTAAAACGAATAAAAACAACTGTTTTAAGTCCATATCCATCCTATAATATAGGTTTATAAAATTTTATTTCTTCATCGGCGAGAAATCCATACTGAATAATTCGCTCGTCTTCTCCATCAGTTTATCCATAGACTTGAATAGGGGCTCGTATGCCTGCAATTTCTCCATGTTTTCCTTGAATTTCTCTACTTGCTCTGGGGTCATATCGCCGGCGGTGGTCTTCTTATCAGCGTCAGCCTTCTCGTCCTTTTCGTCAACGGCAGCCTTAGTGTCGGCGACAGCCTTTACATCGGCGACAACCTTAGCATCAGTAGCAGGTTTAGCGTCCTTAGCATCAGTAGCAGGTTTAGCGTCCTTAGCGTCCGTAGCAGGTTTAGCGTCCTTAGCGTCCTTCAACCCTTCCTGCATGCGAATGTCCGTACCATATTTCAGAATATTGGTTACTACCATGGCGACACACATGACTACCATCATATTCTTGGAAAAGAACGAAGTGACGAATCCGGAAAGAATGAAAATGGAAACCGAAACAAACTCACGCCCCATAGCAAGGAACAAGAGATCCGCGAGGGCCAAAAACAGTACAAAATATAAAACGAACCGATTATGTAAAATCTTACCAGTATCTTTCAACGACAGCGACATTGGTATCTTCATTTTTGTATATATATTCCTAAGAACTTATTTTACTAAACTGCTTAAAACTAAAGTCCCTTAAAAATAATATAGACCCATCTTATATTTAGGAACCCGCCGATGTCTAACGACGAACCCATTCTCCGTGACTCTTCTGACCGCTACACCTTATTCCCCATTCAATACGATGATATCTATCAAATGTATAAGCGCCAGGTTGATTCATTCTGGCGCCCTGAGGAAGTAGATTTGTCGCGTGACTTGAATGACTGGGCGAAGCTGACAGATGATGAGCGCCATTTCATCAGTATGACATTGGCGTTTTTCGCAGGGAGTGATGGACTCGTTATGGAAAACATATCCATGCGCTTCCTAAATGATGTGAAGGTTTCGGAGGCGAGGTCATTTTATGCGTTTCAGTCGGCGATGGAGTCTATCCATTCGGAGATGTATTCCATTTTGATTGAGACCTATATCAAGGATACTGCGGAGAAGAACAAGCTATTTAAAGCGATTGATAACTTCCCCTGTATCACTACGAAGGCGAGGTGGGCGGAGAAGTGGATCGGCGACGATGATGCGTCGTTTGCGTCGCGCCTCCTTGCGTTTGCGTGCGTAGAGGGTATTTTCTTCAGCAGCAGTTTCGCGTCTATTTATTGGATCAAGAAGCGTGGACTCATGCCGGGACTCACGCTCAGCAATGAGTTCATTTCTCGCGACGAGGCGCTCCATACCGAGTTCGCGATTCTTCTGTATAGTAAGCTCAACAATAAGGTTTCCAAGGCGCGTGCTACGGAGATCATTCGCGAGGCGACGGAGATTGAGAAGTCGTTCATTACCGATTCTCTGCCTTGCCGGTTGATTGGTATGAATGCGAAGCTCATGACTCAGTATGTTGAATTTGTTGCCGATCGCTTGTGCGTACAGCTGGGATATGATAAGATTTATGGGTCACACAATCCGTTTGATTTTATGGAGTTGATTAGTGTGGAGACGAAGACGAACTTCTTTGAGCGCACCAATTCGGAGTATGCGTTGACGAACTGCAAGAAGGATGATGCGATTTTTGAGTTCAATGCCGAGTTCTAATAAGGGGAACCGATGGTTCCCCTTAAACCCCTCCTTCCATTTGAATATTGAGGGAAGGGTTCGGGAAACCGTAGGTTACCCTATAAAATTGAAGTATTATTTGTAAGGTTTTATAAATAATACTAATAATAACAATGGTTTACATATATGCTATTGAGTTAGAAGGAGGAAAATATTATATTGGTAAGACCGAGAACCCAGAATACCGGTTGGAAAGCCATTTCAATTCAACCGGTTCTGCATGGACGAGACTGTATAAACCTGTGAAAGTTTTAGAGATAAAACCAGACTGTGATGATTATGATGAGGATAAGATTACTATACAATATATGGATAAATACGGCATTGATAACGTACGTGGTGGTTCATTTGTAAATGTTCGTTTGGATGACTCAACTATACAGCATCTTAAACATATGAGTAATGGAACTAATAATAGATGCTTTGTTTGTGGAATATCAGGACATTTCGCAAAGGATTGTATAAAGACCGAACAATCTAAAACCCCACAGTTAAACATATGTAAATGCATTAATAGTTTATTTTCAACACATTATGAAGATGATTGTCTTCTCAAAAGTCCAGCAAATTTTATGAAAGGAATTGTATTTGTAGGCAATAAAATAAACAATATTATAGAGGAATTCAGTTACGAAAAGGATAAGTATTACTGTGCTCGTTGTGGAAGAAATACACATAACTACAATATGTGCTACGCGTCAACTCACATTAAAGGCTATCAGCTAAAGAAATAGTGTTTATTGTACTAAAGGGAAGGGTTCGTGAAACCGTAGGTTTCCTGAAAAATTGATTCTTAAAAACTGTGTAATAAAATACGGTATCAATAACAGCAACACAACACAACAAGCAAAATGGTTAAGAACACTACCGGAGGATCCAAGAGCAAGTCTATTGCGCGCAAGAACGTTACCCAAGAGCACGCAAGCCGCGACCCCATGCCATCCAATGAGTTTGAATTCATTGCGAGGGTAGAGAAGATGTTGGGGAATGGTATGTGTCATGTGATTGACATCATTGATAAGCAGCAGTATTTGTGTTATATTCGCGGTAAGTTCCGTGGACGTCAGAAGTCTCATAATATGGTTACCGTGAATACTTGCGTCCTTGTAGGGAAGCGTACTTGGCAGTCGGATAAGAAGTTGGAGTGTGATCTCTTGAGTATTCTACAGCAGAAGTATGGTGATTTCCCGGAGGATGACAACGGTGGCGGTGATGTTGTATTCACTAACAAGAAGGATGGTGTTGATGAGACGATCGCGTTGATTCAACGGGAGCGCGAGGCAGATGTGGATGAGGAGGTTGACTTTGATGATATCTAATCCACCTTTCATAAAGGTGGAATTTGGCGATTGAACCTTTCCCAAAGGTGGAATTTGGCTGCACCTTTCTCAAAGGTGCAAAAAATTGATTAATTATTTTTACTATATAAAATAATGTATCTAATAACTGTAATGTCTTCTAGTACCGCCTTTGTCTGTATGTTCTGTGGTCTCGCCAACGCCGAAACTTGGGGATGGGTTGATCTGTGTGATAGTGGGTGTTTTCGCGATATGCGTGAGTTGACGAATTTGTATGAATATGGTACTGCGGACGTGCCCGACAAGAAGGTTGTGGATTATTTCACCAAGAATCCTGATCCAGGACATGCATTTGAAACAACAAAGACTCTAGCATATATCGCAGCGAAGAAGGAGGAGGCAAAGGAGTAAATTGGAGTTTATATTATATATATTATATTTTTTTCATGATAAACCAAATATCAAGTCCATGGGTAACTGTGTATATGAAGTCGCACCCCAGATAACTACAAATTTCCTTGAGAAGTTCCGGACTGTATACATAGTGGTGCAAACAACGATTGTTATAATTATCCAGACTCCTTCGTGTGAAACTTCCCAAATCTCCTGCGGGTGGATCCATTGCCAGGTCGTGGTTCTTCAAGATCTCGGGTAGAGTACTTAAATCATCTTCACCCACATTTTTTTCGTATTGCGAGATAAGTGTGGATAACTTTGATATTTCGCGTTTGTGGTCGAAACATTTCGTCCTCTCGGGTAGAATCAAGATCACATGTCCTCCCGTCTTTATGATTCGCAACCATTCCTTAAGAGCCTTTATCGGGTTTGCGATGTGCTCTAAGCAGTGTGAAGAGAAAATAAAATCATACGCTGCATCTCCGACATTTGTGATATTCACAGCATCGTTAATTATAACGTTCCCTGTCTTTCCCGGATAGTAGTTGTATGTGCTAGACGAATGTGAAGACCATACGGTTTCCCGAGAAAAAATAATATTATCCATCTTCGTAGCACAACTATAAATAAGACCGCCAGTTTGTGACGGACCGCCAATCTCAACACCAATCTTTCCTGTTGTGATAGATTCTAATAGCATTTTAAATTATATTATTCATCTCTTTCTGTCTCTATATTGTTTACGCGTCTCATAGAAACTTTGGAAACGCTCATGTCCCTACCAACAACATGCTTTGTGGTACTTCCATAGGAATATGCAATGTCAGCAAAGCATCCGTTCACATACTCAATAATCGTATTTAACTCAGATAGAACTGACGGATCCTGGAAGTTCATACAGAAACGACGCATAATATCGGTGAACGTCGTTTCCAGTAGCTCATATACCGTGTATAGTTCGTGCTTCTTAGAATACGCTTTGTTTAAGCGAATGAGAGTTGATTTGAATTCCCCTATGTCAATATAATTCCTGAGATACTGGATCCGGTAAATTTCAAAGTCGGGAATATGCGGGTTTGTATTGTATGCACTGTTATGTATGCACTGGCGGCATTTCTCAATCAACTCCAATTTTAGATTGTTTTCAATTGCCACCGAGTTCAGAATATTATTAAATATATCAGTCGCCGTAACACACTGTTGATTATCGCCTGGTTCTCTATCTAGACCACCGTTCTGCCTACGCCATTCATAGTAATGTGGGTTGTGGAGTTTCATTTCTATCTTACCGGTAGACCAGCTGAATCCGGTCTTGCACTGAGTACACCACATTTGGTCGCAACCATCAATCTTAGTAATGCTCGTTTGGCAACCCGGACAATTCTTAGTATCAGTTTTCAATAGTTTGATCGTCTCTACTACATTCGGGTCACATACATGAGGCGGATCATTTTCGCCACATCTAATAACCTCATGACAGTCAGTACAGGTCTGTTTCTCACATAATCCGCACTTCCAACGGGTACTTAGGAATCCGCGACACTCCGGATCACCGCATTTCTTAATGAATTCGGCACGCTGTTTGGCAGGTCCCTTATCGCGTTTCTCTACAAGACGACTAATTTGGACGTTAAGGTCATGCATTTCCGCATTGCGTTGATCTATATGTTCCTGCCATTCTGGGCGTTTGCTAGTTTCAATCGTAATAGCGTTCTCTTTCAATTGCTCCGATAGCTTATTATAATTTTCCAGGATAGCATTCATCGTTCCAGTAAGTCCATCATCCGGAATCGTAGCACCCTCACGACTATACGGCTCAATTGCGTTCTTCACCTGGGCTATAAATAAATTTCCATAGTAGTTTGTATGCCAAGATGTCATATTAGCTAACGCGGCTTTCTTGTGGGTATATTCACCCATTGTCATCTCCGCATATGCGCGATTCATCATTTGTTTTTCTTGACGGGATTTCTGTAGTTCCGCAATTTGTCTATTGATCCGATCGCGGCGATTTAACGCTTCAACTACCAACTGAGTTTCCGGCATTAGGGCCATTTGCGTCTCCACTAGTACGTTCTTCTGATGTTCTCTCAATTCCTTGGAAATAAATGACTGTGTGAAATTGTCGCGCAAGTGCTTTCGGGACCATTCTCCCTTACACTCGTTTGACATACATTTCGGTTTGTTGATACTCAATAGATAGGTTTTATAACAGTTAGTACAAGCTCTAAACTCGCAGTACTGACATTTAATGTTCTGTCGCCTCTTGGTGTAAGGTTCGGTGCAGATTTCACAATTCATGTTGTTATATTGTTGTTGGATATTGATCTTTCAAATAATACAGATTTAGAAAATCAATTTTTGCGGGGGCTATCGCCCCCGCACGCCCCCACTTGATTGAAATTATTTGTAATTATGTTACAAATGATTAGATGCGAATGAAGACCCCTTTATCCATAGTAAAGGGAGGGGTTAAAGGGGAACCGTAGGTTCCCCTTACATCTTGTAACGCTTGTAAAGCTCCAGAGCGACCAACCCTCCAAGAACCTGTGCGACCACATACGGCAGAAGCTCGGTCACATCAATCTTACCAGCCGACGCCATAACCACGCTGACCGCGGGGTTGATGTGTCCTCCGGAAATAGGCGCAGCAATTAACATGACAAGCGCAAGTGTAGCGCCGATCGCAAGGGGGTTTCCAGTAGCCAAAATAACATAGATAAAGAGAAGTGTGCCTAAAAACTCTACTAAATACTTATTCATTCCTGTAATATATACTATTACAGGAATTTATTTTATTTATCTGGTAACCCTCATGTACGCGCTATAAGACGCATTGGACTGATCTCCACCGAACTTGCTATCGTTGTAGTTATGGCTGAGCGCGCGCTGTTTCCTGAACTTGATGTAATCCGACGAATCGGGTACGAACTTGGGGTTGCACGAAGCGGCGGCAACACCAGTTCCGTCGCACTGTTGAGGGATGGAACCGCCGTTTCCATAGATTCCCGGACGCGAATTCACCTGGTTGGGTCCGCCGCACGAGTAATTCTGGCGATTTAGAACATCGCCTAAATTATTCACAGCACGGAAGGCCCCTATCTTCCTACCACTGGTTACGTTGCTGTTATTCCACGAGCTACGCAGAATCCTGCGCGCCATCACATGATCGCTGTTGCGAACACTGTTTGCAGTTTGCTTAACGGATATACCTTGCAGACCTCCTCCTAGACTACTCATTTCTATACTATTGTATAATATTATAATCTGTAAAGAATATATATATGAGTTCTGCCGAATGGGAAACAATGACGGAAAGCACGGTGTCTAGTAATGCACCTTCCTCAACAACCGCATCACCCGTTTCGTATGCCCTATCGGGATTATCCCCGCCTACAAGTTATGCGTCTAGCGAACTTGCGACCCCGATAGATACGCGCATCCAACGCACGAAGACAATGATGGCTACTGATACAAACGTTGTATTTGATGCTGAGTGTGTAAAGAAGCGCTCAAACTGGTCCAAGGTAAAGAAAGAACATAATTTAGTTGACTATCCTGGTGATCCAGACGTTCTTTTAGCTGACATTGAAACGCATTCTCCTAAACTCAATGTTCTCTTACGTAAGATAAATTCCCTGGATGAAAGTGACATGAAGGAGCATGGCACCAAGTTCAAACACATGATTTTCACGGATCTTAAATCTAATAGTTATGGTGTTAAAATAATAGCATCTGCGTTGATTGCCAGTGGAATGACACTTGGATACACCGCGGAGTCAACTGGACGCGACAAGAAAAAATTCGGTAAGATCCAGATGTTGACTGACGCTCAATTACAGAAAACAAAGGGGTCCAATTTCTATCTTATGTCTTCCGTTACGGTGTTCGACCAACCGATCAGTGTAGCTATAAAGAAGGACATCCTGGCGAGATTCAACGCGCGTCCGGAGAACGTACATGGAGAAAATGTGCGTTTTATAGTGATGGATAGTGGATTCAAGGAAGGAATAGATCTCTTTGATATCAAGTACGTTCATATATTTGAACCTCAGTCTACCGCCGCCGATCAGAAACAAGTGATTGGACGTGGTACGAGAACCTGCGGACAAAAGGGACTTCAATTCCAGCCGAATGTGGGGTGGCCTCTCCATGTATTCGTATATGATATTATCATCCCGAGTGAACTCAAGGGATTGATGGGTAATGTAGATACCGCCTTTCAATTATACATGAAATCATTGAATCTTGATTTACGATTATTTTCATTTACCGGAGAACTGGAACGCGCGACAATCCAAGCTTCTGTGGATTATGATTTGAATGAGAATATCCACATGGGGGGATCCTCCCCCCATTCGCCCCCCGCTGGCGGTGGAACTGGTGGTTATGTTTATGGCGGGTCTACTGGGGGTGTACGCAAGGTTAATGTACGCGATGTGTCTCCTATAGTAGTTATGCCGAATGACCGCATGAGTTATGACGATCTTAGAAAACGCATTAGCGAACACTTCGGGCAATACAAGTGGGACAAGGTCAAAATGGAGAACCTCTGTGATGCGGGGGCGGCTGCCCCCCGCACGCCCCCCGCAGAGGATGTTACTGGCGGTTACGTTTACAACAGCGAACACGATAAATCACGCATGGCGGGGGGCGTGCGGTCAGCGAAGCTGGTAGGCGGATTACCCCCCGCATCAGTTATAACCCTGACGCCCACGCAGAATTTCCTCAAGCATTATTTCATCCCATCCAATCCCATCAAAGGAATGTTACTATGGCACTCCACGGGTTCCGGAAAGACCTGTTCTGCGATCGCCGCCGCATCCAATGAATTTGAGAAAGAAGGATACACCATCCTCTGGGTCACGAGAACAACCCTCAAGAACGATATATGGAAAAACATGTTCGACCAGGTATGCCACGAAGTTATCCGCACAAAACTATCCGCCAATGAGATTGCGATACCCTCCGAACAACCTAAACGGATGAAATTACTCTCAGAATCTTGGCGTATTCGCCCGATGTCCTACAAGCAGTTCAGTAATCTTGTAAGTAAGCAAAATCAGTTGTATGATAGTCTAGTGAAGATCAATGGTCCAGCCGATCCGTTACGTAAAACACTGATAATCATAGACGAGGCACACAAGCTATATGGTGGTGGTGATCTATCGTCCATTGAGCGCCCTGACATGAAGGCACTCCATGCATCGCTGTTGAATTCCTATGCCGTTTCGGGGCGCGATTCCGTCCGCCTTCTATTGATGACTGCTACACCAATCACTACGAACCCCATGGAGATGGTACAATTATTGAATCTTTGCAAACCTATTGGAGAACAAATGCCGACTGATTTTGATGACTTTTCTACCAAATACTTGACAGAGGACACGGGTAAGTTCTCCGCGCCGGGCATGAAACAGTACTTGGATGATACTGCCGGGTATGTCAGTTATTTGAACCGTGAGAAGGATGCGCGCCAGTTCTCGCAACCGGTCTTACACCAGATTCGTGTTCCGTTGGTGAAGATGAATGATGTCAATGCATTTGATAAACGCGCCGTCAGGGAGCTGGTGAATTCCGATATATTGAAACTTAAAGATAAGATAGAAGCGAACAATGAGGATTTGGTAGGCGAATTAACCGATTTAGATGTGAATAAATTCAAGGTTCTCCGAAAGGAGTGCGATTCGTTTAGTTCCAAGACGACGTGTAACAAGATCGCACAAAAGAATATGCGTAAGATCGTACAAGAAGCGAGAGATGAGGTAAAGCGCATCAAATCCCAGATAAAGAACGCGCGCGAATCCATCCGCATGCAGAAAATATTCAAGAAAGAGAACCTGGCAAAAATCGCCGCCAAAATAGAATCCAGTCCTGAGGAATATGAAAATTTCAAACAGGGTGCGTATTATAATTTGAAAACGAAATGTGGCAAGACAATACGCAGTGAATCGGAGTTATTGAAAGAACACCCCGATATAGAGGCATTTGTTCGCGCCGACCAAGCACAAACCCAAAAAATAAAGGATATGGAGGAAATGCTGAGGATTAGTGAAGACGGATTCAAAAACAAAATAAAGGATCTTAAGTTGATGTTAAAAACCGACCTGCGCGACATAGAGCGAAACGTAGTGAAGCTGGTAATAAAAGACACTCAAAAGAACGCAGCTACTACGAAACGGCATAATCAGAAGACATTCGGAGAACAAGTCCTTATAGTAAATAAAACGCGCAAATCTATAGAGAAACAGCGGAAGAAGCGTATAGGTTCTCTCGTAAAGGAATTAAAAGTACAGTTGAAAGATGAGAAGCAGGAGAAGAAGGAGATCATGAATGGAGAGAAAGCATTGAAGAAAGAATTGCGTAAACAAGAAGATTACATGGATGATATCAAACATGGAGTTTTGACCGGTTTAGTAGATAAATACAAGGGTATTATGAAAGAACAGCTTGCTGAGGAAGTTACAAAGGAAAATTATAAGAAAGAAGCTAAGTTAGCTAAGGAAACTGCAAAGAATACATTAAAGCTTCAAAAGGAAGAAGCAAAACAACTCAAGGAAGCGGCGAACAAGACCAAGAAACTGCAAAAGGAAGACGCAAAACAACAAAAAGAAGCGGCGAATAAGACGAAGAAACTGCAAAAGGAAGCGGAAAAATTAGAGAAACAAGCAGCAAAAGCAGCTGCAAAGGCCGCCAAAGCGAATAAGACGAGAAAAACAAAGGCTTAGTAAATTAATATATTACATATAATATATTAATGGAAGGAATTGATAAAATCACACTTGAACTATTGATGAATAAATCGCAATACAACAAATACTTATCTATCAAAGATCCAAATAAATACGAAGAGGTAAAACAACACCTAGAAAAGGTAGAAAAGTACAAGGATCGTATAATGCAAATAACAAGCGAATACTGTGATAACCAGAACACGCAGAATTCATTAGAATTAGACGAAGCCTTTTCCAACTTTTTGAAATCATGCATCCGATTCATTGAAATGAAAGAATTAGAAGAAGAACCGAAATATGAGCGAGATATAGAAGATGTGATATTTAAAAGTTGCGATAACCCACACCCCATGAAATCCTTTTGGGGTAAAGGCGCTATCAAAAAAAATATGTAAATATAGTATAATGGCAACACGGAATATACGGAGGAAATACAAACGAAATAAAAAATTTGGTGGTACGCAAAAGCTACATCCAAAATGTAGCACGGCAATAGAAGGTCAAACAATCAATAGCGAGAGTTGTCTAACGAAACCCTTACTATCAAAGGCTGTATTTGAAGGGAATCAGTCTATACGCGATGTTATGGACCAATGCGCGAACAATGACAAATGTGTACTATCAAAGATAACTGATGAAAATCAACGTAAGGAAATAGAAAACACCGCATTCGCTCCAAAGCAGCCTTCTGAATGGAAGCTCAATATAAACGAATGGCTATCCGACACAGACATATTACAGGTTATATCACAGTATGTCGGTGCGTACAAAGAATTTGTCTTCCTTGGACCATCTTACATAGACTTTGATTATAAATTTAATGCAAACGATTGTGTAGAGAACTCGCTCTGTAGGTTCTCTCTTTCAGACTATATTAAAAAGGGGAAGACAAAGATCGGTATTATATTTAATTTAGACGATCACACAAAATCCGGTTCTCATTGGGTTTCACTATACATAGACGTAAAAGGCAAGTATATGTTTTATTTTGATAGCGCCGCTAATCCGATGCCACGCGAAGTTACAGTGTTGATAGATCGTATTAAAAAACAAGCAAAAGAACTGAAGATGCGATTCAAAGTTCATACTAATGGTACGTTCGAACATCAATATAGTAATACCGAGTGTGGTATGTATTCGCTATTTTTCCTGATAACGATGCTTACAAACAAGTATGAAGACAGTATGTTTAAGAGTATAAAACAGAAAGTATCATTCTTTAAGAGACACCGTGTACCTGACAAATACGTTGAAAAATTAAGGAACGAATATTTTGATCCGTAAAATTATATCATAGTATTATAGATATGACAGTAAAAACCAATAATAAGACTAGACGAAATATAAAAGGCGGATTTAAACCCCCAAATGTAAAAGCTGAAGTTGTAGTCCGAAGATCTAATATAAATGAAGGATTATTATACAGTTTGATTATACATAAGCCTATGTTTCCATTTTTAGATTATATAAATTACAATATGAACTTTGTTGATGAGGCGCTATCTTTAATTCGTCCAAAAGAGATTCCGAGAATAGATGACTTCGGTAATAGAATAGAAATGGATGACAATATAATTTATAAAGACTATTTAGAATACGGATACAATAAACCAGAAGATGCCAAAGAGCGAGAATTGGCAGAAAAAAAGAGCGCGTAAATATATTTTATAGATATAATTATGTAAAGGTATATCTATAAATCAAACATAATGGCATCATATGTCAGCGTAGAAAACCAAACCCTATTGTGGAATACAATACAAAAAGTCCAATTATTACACGAACAAATTCCTGCATATCAACAGCAAGATTGGTTTAAACAAATTCTCGGTATGTTCTACCAAAAGATTCAAAACACAAGTTACGACCTTAGAAATTTGAATAAGGAGACGATAGGCTATATGATAAGTACACTCAAACCACAAATACAGCCTACGCATACTAATGAAACAAAACCCAGTTCAAAGTTTGGCGAACCAATCAGTGATACAGCCATAGAAAACATGGATGAATTATTGCAACAGCAAATCAAACAACGGGAGCTAGATGTGGTGCCATTCCAACCGTCAGAGATCGCCGAAATGAGACGCGCAATCAAGCAATTGCAAGAGGATGTCGCGCTACTAAAAAAATTAATTCCCGAGACGAAGGAAGTTACTGAGTAGCGCCTGTCCTTTCTTCTCGTTCTCCATAGCTTTCAGTGTGGCTTCGTGTTGCTTTCGCATGATAAGTCGTTCATGTTCCTTCTGACGCGTTTCTAACATGCGCTCTGACTCGCCCTTCTCCAATGGGGTTAGACTAGCATGCCCACGTTCTTGCATGAGATGATCCATAGAACTGTATTTCTGGACCGATTCATAGTCACGTTCACTCACTGCTAGCACAGTTTGGTCTTTATGGACTTTCCGTAGATCATCAAACTTCAATTTACTGAATGGATCACAGGTTACATACCCATCATCTGTCTCGTCGTCATATAAATTCGTCCCGCCGCCACCGAGTGTTTTGATACCAGTGTTTCGCATAACAACTGCATTTGAGGATTTGATGGTATCAAACGCGCGACCCATATTCTGTGCTGATACGTTCTCCATATTACTATAGATCGGTTCGCTGTTCTTGAACCACTCGTTTTTTCCCGGGTCCGGTTTCGTGGATACATTCTTCTCAAACAATTCATTGAACTTCCTTTGAAAATCCTCGCTCTTAATGCCGTTTATGGTCTTCTTGACATTCTTGTCTGCTTCGTTAATATGCGAGTATACTGTAGCGGTGTTTGATTTCCGTGTATGCCGGGTCTGCTCCTCGTAATACCCGACGACAATATCAAATGCTTTCTTATAAAACAAGAAATAATCCGCTGGCAAGCGCGATTTGTCCGGATGCAACATCAGGACTTTTCGCTTCGCACGTTTAACACCTTCCGCATCAAGGTCATATGTAAGATCAAACAATCCTAGTATTTCCTCTAACGAATACATATGTATGTTAAGATTGTGTGACGTCGCCATATGGAACTAATATAGGGTTCGTTTTAATATGTAAACCTTAAAAAGATATAAAAACTTTTTATTATACCTTAGTATAGTAAAAATATGGGAATCGTAACTGAAATAGACGGTATCCCGGCATTTACGCAGATGTTGCAGGATAGTCCGGGAATGGTGATTGTGAAGTTCGGCGCGACCTGGTGTGGTCCATGCAAGCAGATCGCGCAGCAAGTGCATGGGCTAATGCACCAAATTTCGGAAGTTTATAGCGGAAAGGTGATTTGCTGTGACATTGATATTGATGAGAGTTTTGAGATTTATGCATTCCTAAAGTCTAAAAAAATGGTGAATGGAATCCCGGCGATTCTTACCTGGGATGCGGGGAACGTGACATTTATTCCAAGTGATAGTGTATTGGGTGCAAATGTGAATGAAATTAATCTACTATTCAATCGGTGCGCGAACAAGTTGAGCCTACTTAAGTAGATTTAGTGTCATATGATTGTAAACTAAATAGCTGCTTGATGCGAGCGAATGCAGACTTTCGTCTAGCAATTATATCTTTCGTTTCTTCACTCGCTGATGGTGTAGGGCGAACATATCGTGTAAATGCGGACGTTGGTGTATCACATACAAAGCTATTAATTCCTTTTTTGGCATCCATGTTTTTAACTGTATACTATTTATTACAAAATTAAATCAATTTTGTAATAAAATTGAATATTATAAAAATACTATTGTATTAAATACAATAAAATGAATCGCAACACGAAATGCAGCGAATGCAATATAAAAATCGGTTTATTCGGATTCTCTTGCAGATGCAAGGATGCCGATGATAAACCGCGCATGTTCTGTTCTTCGTGCAGAAATATTAAACCCACTTCAGTCGGAGGACATGATTGTACGTTTGATTATAAATCTCATGGCCGCGATCAGATCCTACAAAACAACCCTAAACTGCAAACGGCAAAAATTCAAGTGATTTAAACCGATGAAGATTTCAAATGGGGACGCCTGTGGCGTCTCTTTGGAAACTTATCGGTCATAACCCTTAAGAAAAAAATGGGACGAAGTCCCATTTTAATTCTTCAAGGGTTTAAACCTTAGATTTGCGAGTCTTCTTACCCTTCTTTTTTTTCTTACCGCCACGTGTCATAAAGTCTGGATCGTCTTCTTCCGATGGCGTTTTAACTTTTATCGTTGCCGACGGTTCCTCTGAGGATCCAGTAAGTTTGCTAATCAACGATGGTTCCTCCGATGACCCAGTTAGTTTACTAATTAACGATGGTTCCTCTGAGGATCCGGTAAGTTTACTAATTAACGATGGTTCCTCCGACGGTCCAATTATACTATTCACAAACGAAGGTTTTTCTATACTACTCATAAACGATGGTTCTTCGGAGGATCCAGTTATTTTACTCATTAACGACGGTTCTTCTGATTGTACGAGGCTCTTAGCCGAGGCGGTTAAAGAATCAACAAACGAAGGCGTAGATGGTGTTAACATACTACCCATAAAGGCGGGCACCGAAGCTGTAGCAACGGCAGCAATAGATGTGTCCGCCTCCCCCTTTGTATCTATAAATGTCATACCAGTCAGGAATACTAACATAAATCCTGTTAAACCATATGTGGCGACTGGCACGCCGTCAAAAGTCAACATATCCGCCATATTATATATAATATGATGGATAAAAAATTATAGTATCTGTGTACTAAGTGTCTTTTTCATAGGAACAACCGCTCTTCCGCCACCACGAACACGATTGATCGCTTGGCGAACCGAGTTCTTCTCTGTGCTAGACTTGAATGCAAGCGGAGAACCAGTTGTACCTATACCAATTTGGCTAACCCTAGCATTCGCCGTTACTTGCGAAGCATCCTTATTACCAAACCATTTCTTCTCTTGTTGAATGGCGTTCGTTTGTGTTGTTAATGGCATAACCCTCGTAAAAGTTCTGCGATTCATAGAAAATACACTATTCCCATCCGATGCTCCGTCCTTTGCAGGCATAACCCTTGTCCCTGTTAATAAACCGTTATTTAATCCCGTAAGAATTGGAGGTCCGTTCATTTATATAGTATTCATAGATTTGGTTTGTGACTAAATGTTCCTCCTGGCCCTCCATTCATTCTTAAGTTCATAGGAAACAGTGGTTCGCATATGCTTCTCATACGCCTCGGGACAGTCATAATATAGAGTGACCGGAACAGTCCCATCACCAATCGTCGTCATGCGGACTCGGAAATAATTGCGCTCAGCAAGACTGCCTACGCGATCCTTATAACGAGTACCAAAAACCGGATCTCGGATTAAACGTCCGGGAGTGCAGTTTGTTGAGTACATCGCGATATCCTTCATCTTCTTACCAAAACGACGAGAGGTAATATAATAATCAGGATCAGAATCAATGATAGTCTTCTGTACCTGTCTCTTAGAAATGCGTTTTGTGCTCGCGTTAGAGTCAGCAACCGACTCGACAACTGACTGTGTCTCAATCACGTTATCAATCTCGTTATCACTCTCACTATCGCTTACATGCGCGTCCTCATAAGTCATTCTGGTTGCTATTGGCTCGTATATCCTTCTATACAATATACGCTTTATACTAATTATATTTATATTTTAGTAATATATATGGCAAACAAAGAAGTTGAATTGGATCCATCAGAAACTCCGGTTATATTTGGATTGTGGCAACTAGTGCCTTCTGGTGAACCTGAAAACCCACCAACTGAAAATTACTTTGTAAAAAAATTGGCGGAACTATTTGAAAAGATATCATCACCTATCACACAGTTACTTTACTCCAGTACTAAAATACCATTGGAATACTCGCGATTAAATCATATAGGTATTGTATTACTCACATCAATTATACCGCTCTCATTGTTCTTAGCAAATTACTATTATATTTCAAAAAAAATACCAAAGATTCCAACTAGACCTAGTTCTACAAGCAAAACTACTGCTACTCAAAGAAAAACATGGAATACATATTACGCAAAATTAAGGGCACATTATAGTGGGATACAAAATAGAACAATGTCGTATATGATTTGTATGTGGATGAGTATGTTTGTACTTATAATTTTCTTATATCCACGGTTAAAGAACACTACGGAATGATTCTATCGCATCGTCACTTACAGTATCCTTCATGTTCTCGCGAACCTCATCTATGTGAGGATTCCGTCCAACGGTATCCATAAACGCCTTTACGTATTTCTGCAATTTGTCTCGCTCTAGTTGTAATTTCTCGCGTTCAATCTTCATTTTAGCTTCATTTTGTATAGCCTCCGAGCTTTGTCGGCGTTTCATATTGATTTCAGCCTCCTCCTTTTCTTTGACTTTCTGGACGAGTTCCAATATACGCGATTGATCTTCTTCATGTTTATTTTTGATGGATTCTATTAATTCAATGTCTATATCATGATCGTCGTCATTTAATTTATGATCCATATGTTCTATCTCCTTATACCAGTGGTGACGACTATCATTGGCAGTTACTAGAGTATTGCATATATCAGGTTTGCGTAGATCATCAAAGCGTTTTCGTTCAACAGACCCTGGGCGCCCCTGAAATGTCTTATTAAACTCATCCACTACTTTTTGTGGAATAGCTGGACTTGTCTCCATAAGACGATCAAATTCCATTCTGCATATTTTCAAGAAAGATCCAGCCTCCGTTCTCTCATCGGGATCTTTCGCAAGTTCAATACGTATATTTCTCGCGAATTTATCCCATGATATCGCAGATACACGATGTGCTTCATTCAATTCGGATATCTTCAAGTACTGTTGTATCGTAGATAATATACCAATAAAGATGTTTACTGTACCGATCACTGCGGGCGCATATATCTGCATACTGACTGGTAAACTGGATTGAGCGAAAGATGCGGTTCCGGTTATTGTGGAAAGGGTGATGGCTGGTATCGTAAACCAGGCATGCGCTCTACTTAGTTTCGCGTGTGCTCTTGTATTCAACCATTTGTAGCATTGTGCTACATCGCACCATTCTACCATGATGACTTCGTTCTCTGGGGACCATTTTACTGGTTTGTCCTTCTTGGATGTAGCCGAGCCTGCTTTGCTTTCAGCAGTTTCCGACTGTGCGTCGACTGGTTTGGATTTTTCCATGTGTTATATACTAATACATAGAAATTTATCTCTTTTTGAGTTTCCCATTTTTGCCTCCGCGCGCAACTGTCTGAAATCCGTCATCTGTATCTTCCTCTTCTTTCACCTCCTCTTTAACTTCCTCTTTAACTTCCTCTTTAACTTCTACTTTTACTTCCTCTTTAACTTCTTCTTTCACCTCCTCTTTGACTTCCTCTTTAATTTCCTCTTTTACTTCTACTTTTACTTCCTCTTTCACCTCCTCTTTCACCTCCTCTTTTACTTCCTCTTCAACAATAGATTCTACTATAGTTATTGTCTCCTTTTTGTACGATTTGTGATTTGTTAAAATATCTTCTTCTATCTCACGCATAAAATTAGTAATCTTACCCAAAACGTTATCTAGATACTTCCTCTGGGACGAATGATAAAAAGACAAATAATTAGAATACAATGACACGTGTTCTCCAAGTATCTTGTTCTCATATGATAATGTGGAAATAAAACTACTAACAGAGAACCCAACGCGCATGTTTGCATTATGATCGTTGATTTCTTCTTGTTTCGTTGAATATAATTCTTGTAATTTTCCAAGTGTATCAACAATTATTCGGTGGGTAACGATGAGATCGTCGGTGCTAAACTCTGTAAATGGGTCCAGGTCTTTATAAACCACCACGTTTTCAGACGACATTTTTATATTCGTACTGTTCTCTCTGCACTGTGACTGTATAATATTATACAGTTTGTAGTAATCGCCATACATGCGATTGAATATTAACGCGATTGTTTTCTGGAATTGTTCCAATTCAACACGCAATATCTTGTATTGGAAATACATGGAATCCAGACAATACAAGTAAATCTTCTTTGAATTTTGCTTCACCAAATCATTATACTGTGCTTTAATCTCGTCCAACTTCTCTTCTAGTGTATCGCGCTTCGTTTGTAACTCTGTTCGCAAGTGAAGTATCAAATTAAAATCATTCTGTAATTTAGGTATATTACACATGATCTTATATAATACCTACATACAATTTATTTCTATCCTTTTACTATCCATTCCTTCATAAACTGAATGCCGTCCGCGGTTCTCTCCGGATGCCATTGCGTCATCACTGTATTTTTATATTCTACATTCATCGTGTCACCTTTATATGTCGCTAAAAGTCGCATGCCGCGTTTAAGACTATCAGGTACAATATAGGTACAATGATTACGAAACGCCTTTATAGTAGTGCTGCCGAGTTCTAGATCAAAATATTCTTTCACATTATTCCGACGCTTAATTAAATGGCATCCAAGTTGAAGTAAAATGCTCTCCATTGAATAGCATACCAACATGAATCGTTTGTCATGCATTTTCAATAGTTCAAGGTCCAACTGCGGCGTTGTTTTATTCATAACATTGTGATCTGATCCAGTAAGAATCCAACGGGTAATACGAGAACGTCGGATGTTCTCTACATGGTTCTCATCAAATTCAACAATAGTATACCCACATTCTATTGAATCCAATGCCTTGGGTAGATAATTTTGTAATTTATGGGAATACATATTTAATATACCCACATGCATTGTATAAATAGATTATAGATAAAATATTATATAAATAGTTTTGGTAAATACTACACATACTTATGGCAAATATGGATAACTTCAAATCTATAATCCATGATTTCACTCTGGATCTCACTACTACCTTTCCCGAGTTCTCCCATTTTTGGACGAAGTGGACCAACGCAACTGATGATGAATACAAAACGCTGTTTGAGTATTGTATCACTGTCTTCCCCGAACGTTTCTTTGATATCATGTATCAGAACGCGGAGATCTTTGATCTGAAGAACGAGACCAATGTACTCTTTCTTCCTGATGTGAATTTCAAGGTTCTATACAATTGTGAGGGTGTAAGTGAGAATACCAAGAAGACTATTTGGAAGTATCTACAGTTACTATTGTTTAATGTAATTGGATCTGTTGATGACAAGTCCAAGTTCGGTGACGCTGCCAGTATCTTTGACGGAATTGATGAGAACATGCTACAGGATAAATTGAAGGAAACCATGGCGGGTCTGGGAGATTTCTTCAAGAATATGGAAAAGGATGGGGAGGGGAAGGGGGAGGGAGGAGGGGAGGAGAAACACGAATTCAAGTTTGATGCTAAAGACGGTATTCCCAATCTGGATGAGGTTAACGAGCACTTGAAGGGGATTTTTGATGGTAAGATTGGTAAGCTGGCGAAGGAGCTTGCGGAAGAGATCTCTGGTGATTTCAATGATTTGGTAGGCGATGCTACCGAAGGCGAGGGCACCACTCAAGACGTACTGAAGAACCTCATGAAGAATCCTAAGAAGATGATGGGATTGGTGAAGAAGGTAGGCGATCGTTTGACGCAGAAGATGGATAGCGGAGAGATTTCCAAAGAGGAGATAATGAAAGAGGCAGGTGATATTATGGCGAAAATGAAGGAGATGGGAGGGGGCGCTGATAAGCTGAATGATCTATTCAAGCAGTTCGCTGGTAAGGGAATGCGAATGGATACCAACGCGATGGATCGCATGACGAAAAAGGAGGAAATCAAAGAACGAATGCGTAAGAAGATGGAGGCGAACAAGGCTGTACTTGAGAAGGGCGCCGAACCCAACAATTTTGTGTATCGCGTTCCAGGCGAAGAGCAAGCGCGCAGTTCAGCCCAACAGAAGCTGGATGACGAGAAGCTGATTGCGGAGTTTGGGAATATCAAGGAGCCTAAGAAGGTTCCGAAGAAAAAGGACAAGAGTAAGAAAATAAAATAACACTAAAATATATAAAAAATGAATATACTGAAATACATTAACATATACGTCTTTATAATTAGTTTAGCGTTCGGAATATTTGCTGTATACATCACTGCTCCCGAGAAACGTAAGATCGTAGTTTACCCAACGCACGAGAATGCGGGTATACTTCAGTACAAGGATAAGACAAACAGCTGTTTTTCGGTAATAGAGAAAGAAGTGAAGTGTCCGGCGAACGATAAGGATATTGCGAAGGTTCCAGTTCAGGCGTAATAAATTCTATAACTATCATATAGAATTATGAATTTCAAACGCTTATTAACAACTGAAATGGGAAAGTTCTTCATCTCCGTCCTCCTTGGACTGGGTATAGCCACATTGTTTAGACAGGTGTGCACGGGCGAGAAGTGTTTGACGTTTAATGGACCTGTGATAAGCGATATTGACGACAAAATTTTCAAACAAGACGAGAAATGCTATAAGTATACTACGAGACCCGCCAAATGTGACCCAATAAAGAGGGTAATTGAGGTATCCGCCCCACCACCCGAATCGGAATCTGTCAAACCAGGGCTATTTTAGGGGGAACCCATGTAGGGGGAACCTATGGTTCCCCCTTACCCCCTCCTTTCAATAAAGGGTCGTTAAGAATGTGGGGTAAGGGGTGTGTTAGAGCTAGTGACTTGTCGCTATAAAAACTTAACTTTAGGGAGGGGTTCGGGGAACCGTAGGTTCCCTGATTCGTCAAAGAATTTGATTTTAAATCTTCATAAATGTAAAATCAAATGGATAGTACAACGCGAATTGACGACCTACCGGAGAATATCACGATGCGTATACCGAACGACCAATCCGGACAAGTACCCACGTATTCGCCGATGAACATTCACCCGAACCCATATGGGAATTCGCTACAGCCGAATGTGATGCCACCGCCCCAGGCCAAGGTTCGGTTTCAAGAGGAAACGCCACAAATGCGACTTCCTTCGCGTGATATTCCTATGGATCAAGGTCAATATCAGCATGATGAGGAGGTTCAACCGAATTATATTCCGCGCGCGAAACTGACGAGTGATTATGTAAAGGATTACGAAGAAATAACACACGAGAACATTCGTAGACACGAGAACCGGAAGGATAAGACGAGCATGGTGGATAGGATTTTGTCTGATTTACAGACACCTATACTGGTCGCGCTGATGTTCTTCATTTTCCAGATGCCGATGATGAATACGATGTTCTATAGGAATTTCTCGTTTTTGTCTGTATATAACACTGATGGAAACATTAATTTCTATGGGATCGCACTGAAGAGCGTGTTATTTGGTGGTATATTTTACAGCCTCCAGAATACGGTGAATTATTTGACGGACATCTAGTAAAAATTGAAATTAGTTTACACCATCTAGATGAATGGAAAAAATGGGACAAGACGAGTTCATTATCGGATATGCGATCATCTATCTATGCACGATCGTAAAAATTATATTCCTGTCATGTACCCGATGGGATATCGCAATACTATTCATCGGCGCTGGTATATTCTATAGACGTTACTTGAGGGTAATGGAACTTGATCGTATGTGTAGCGAAATTAAACCGATGAAGATTTCTAATGAGACGCTTGCAGCCTTACTGCGCTCTAATTAGGATTTATAGTATTGGTATATAAACCATATAAATAAATTTATTGGTATATACACTGGAGAGTCCGATTGGTCTAGGGGCATGATTCTCCCTTTGGGTGGGAGAGGCCGCGGGTTCGATTCCCGCATCGGACCCTTTTTATTTATTTGTGTATAAACCATATAAACAAATAAACCGTTATTTGAATGGCGAGGACAGAATGACCGGGGACGACATTTATGTAGATCATGGCTGCGCGGCATGGATATATCTGATCTACAAATGCGTGGTATTATTACCGTTCTGCTCGCTACACGTCTTCCCCGGTGGCGTGTTTTTTGCCCTTTTAGCTCAGTGGCAGAGCGTTACACTTGTAATGTAAAGGTCTCTGGTTCGAACCCGGAATGGGGCTTAATTGTATTTGCTTTCGTAAGCAATTACAATATCTAAAAGAATTCACTAGATTTTTCTTTGAGTTTTATTTGTTTCACACGCTTCTTTATGGTGCGTTTTTGTTTGAGCTTAGGTTTGTCTTTATCTGCAAACGTGTATTTAAGAAACCACATATCATATTCCCTAGTACCACGTTTGTCCTTGAGTTCCTTAAATTTCTCCATTTTCTCTGCACGAATAGATTCCAGTGTATCTTGGGTTCCATAACAGTTTATAGAGAACCTCTTCAAAATACCCTTTTGTTCCAATCTGTTTTTATGTTCTACATCAAACAGGAACTTACTCATACATAAAATGCGGTCTTTGGAATAATACGGTTCATCCGAATAATAGAAAGCAAAATAGAAGCTCAACATAGTGTCTATAGTCGCAACATTTATATCGCGTTTATCAATGTGTATAATATTATAACTATGACAGGCGATTGGCTTATAAATAAACGCCATAGTCTCTTTACCAACGAGTATTTCTACACGTTCTGGTATTATCTCCCCAATCGGCTCATAGTGACGCTTTGTAACGCCCTTAAAGCCTTTACCCTTCAGCCGCTCTATTAATATGTTCGCGCAACGATCGGGATCCTCCGAGAGAACATCAAAATCCGGTATCTTCTTTATGATTTCCTTACGATCATTCGTCATGTAACGAGAATATAACCGAGCAGCGTATCCACCAAAGAAAACCGACCCATCATCTATAAACGCATCACGTATTGTATAATAGAGATCACTTGACTTATCCTCATCGTGTATCATCTTCCGTTGAAATTCTATTTTATTGCAATCTGAGGAAATCGCGAATGGATAATATTGATTTAACAGAGTCAATCGTTTGAAGATCTTCTCCCATCGTGATACATCACCTTCCGGACGGGATAGCTCCAGATACATATTCATGCGTAGGAAATTGGGTGGCGAGTATAAAATCCCATCTATTTTGACGGCTTCTTTACTCATGGATTTGAAAATGCTTGGATGTAAAAATGTTATATCTGCTATCGGTATGAAATTCACAAATACCTTATATGTACCAAAATGTACGCCAGCTTTCGCTTCAATCTCATGGAACCCTTCCGCATGAAATATATCAGCCAATTCTTTGGCATCATCCATAGCATTAGGAGAATAAAAATCATAATCGGGTACTTCTAAATCGCGATTATAAAACTGTGCCTGTTTCGGTAATATGTTATTAATAGCAGTGCCGCCATAACAGATCAGGCCCTTTTTCCTTAGGAAGTTCTCAACAACTACTATCATTTTGGTTATCTCATCGGCATTTGCTAAGCGCTTCGCTTTTTTTGCATCGCTCTCGTCTACGGCGTTACGCAAAATTGCTAGTTCGCAATCAGCAAATGTCATATTATTATCGCATAAATCCGTATTGTATTTACCCATCTATATCATATTATAATATTTTATCAGCAGCGCTATTTATTCTTAAAAATGAGGATACGTCTAAGTTCTTCAGCGGAACAATGGTGCAATTACCATCATTAAATATACTCTCGTATTTATCAAATTCCGCGGTTTTAGGGTTTCTATAGAAACGGAATGGAATTATGTTGGTCTTGTAATTTTTTACTAAATACTCGGCATCTGCGTCATTTGTATTGGATTGAATTAAATTAAGTAACAAACCAAATAGCCAATCAAAAAACCAATTGAATCGCGATCTACGCACATCATCTGGATTTACAACCGTCAGTCTCTTAGATAGCTGATTTCCTCCGAATTGTACTATTTCGGAGTATGAGTAAGGGCACATTACATTATCCTTGCAACTAGATACTATATTTGTTAAATTCGGTATGTAAACATTTGTAACTATAATACATTTACCTACAATCTCGCTTATCCTCGTATCATTATCTATTTTTCTACTATTACGATTATAGAATAACTCACTTACGCTAGCTGGTATTTGACCGAAAAAATCGCGCTCCGACCTAACATTTACTAATCTAAAATTGATAAACAATGGGTCTGTACCAATTAATGATTTATTTATAACACTGAGAACATCAAGCAGTCGTACGGATTTATCTGACGATACATATAAATATTGGCCCGATTTGTATACTTCAAAATCTATGTAACGACAACCACGTTTCAGAACGAGTTCAACCATACCAGGATTCATAGTCTTACCTGTGAATGCGGAATTATAAGATGCTTTAAAAAAGAGATCTTTCAATAGATAATTGCGATGAAGGTCATTATTATTGTCGCTATTATATTTTGCAATCTCCGCCTTTTTCTTTACTACATCAGATTCATGCGTGGTTACCAATTTGAGTAATTTTGCAATCTCTGTTTCTACATCCCTCTTTTTCTTTTCAAGTCCACCCAATTCCATAACCTTGGCGCGATATGTATCGTATTCTCTTTTGTATCTAGCTGTATCAGATACATATTTATCATAATCACTCCAGGCTTTATTTCTTTTACGTTTGCCAAATGGCTTGCGTATGATACCTTTGTATGGAAGCGCCGCAGGAGCCTTTAAATTTTTATATGCTCCTATTTGTGTAGTTGTAGTTTTAAGCTCCTTAGTAGCTTCTGATATCCTATTTTTATTCATATTATATGCATTAATATACGCTATTGGGATATCGTTCGGTCTTTTCACTACCTTTAAAATACGATAAGACGGCAATTGAATCTCGGGACTATGCATAGTACGCATATCATTAATGTCAGTAGTAAATTCACCAGTAAGCGGTTCAACCATACTACGCTTACGATCTAATAGTTTGTAAAATAAATGAAGGATAATTAGTAATATCAAAATCACTAGCGCGATTCTAAAAGAGTCCATTTATATATACCTATAAATTGATTTAAATTGTTCTGATATATTATAGATATAACATGGCCGGTGGATTACTAAATATTATATCGGAAGGTGCCAATAATGTAATACTGACGGGTTCGCCAACAAAGACCTTCTTCAATGTGACATATTCCAAATACACGAATTTCGGACTACAAAAATTTAGGCTGGATTATGAAGGATCGCGCGATCTCCGAACAATTTCTGATTCCACATTCAAGTTCAAGGTAAAACGATATGCTGAGTTATTAATGGATACTTATCTAGTACTAACGTTACCTGACATTTGGAGTCCGATTCATAATCCCACTGTAGAGACGGGTAATAAGTGGGCGCCATATGAGTTCAAATGGATTCATGATATAGGCACGCATATGATAAAGGAGATTGTTATATCATGCGGTTCGGTAACTCTACAAAAATATAGCGGCGAATACATTGCCTCTATGGTAGATCGCGACTTTCCCGCTGAAAAGAAGGCACTGTTTAACCAGATGTCTGGAAATGTACCTGAATTTAATGAACCTGCTATGGCATATGGTAGATCAAATGCATATCCATCTGCATTTTTTACAAACAATACTGCCGGCGCGGAGCCGTCCATTCGTGGTCGGACAATTTATATACCAATTAATGCTTGGTTTACTCTGGATAGCAGATGCGCGTTCCCACTAGTTTCACTTCAATATGCAGAACTAGAAATATCTGTAACTATACGTCCCATACAAGAATTATTTCAATTACGTGATGTATATGATGAACCGAATTCGTTCCCATACGTCCAGCCGGATTTCAATCGTGACGAGCATCAAATGTATCGGTTTTTGCAAACTCCACCATCTGTATATTTAGACTCTGAAAACTACGCCAATAAAACAAATGTATGGAATGCGGACATACATTTAATTAGTACATATTGCTTCTTATCAAAGGACGAGGCGCAATTATTTGCCGCCAAAGACCAGGCATATTTAATCAAAGACGTATTCCGTTACGATTTCCAGAATGTTACCGGTTCAAAAAAAGTGAAGTTGATGTCTAATGGAATGGTATCTAATTGGATGTTCTATTTGCAGAGGAATGATGTGAATATGAGAAATGAATGGTCTAATTATACAAATTGGCCTTATCGTATACCGCCACTTGATATTGATAATACACCTAAAACATTGCCAACCGGCGATCCGTTTGCGAAAACGGGTATCGGATCAATTGACTATGGTCCACAAATTGATAAACAGCCTGGTAAGGGAGAACAGAATACTGGTCTGTTTTACACTGGCGACTTTGCAGTAGATAATCAGAAGAACATTTTGATTTCAATGGGTATCTTGTTAAACGGCGAATACAGAGAGAATTCGCTCACCCATGGAGTATTTGATTATATAGAGAAATATACCCGAACTCATGGAAATGCAAAGGAGGGTCTATATTGTTATAACTTCTGTTTGAATACGAATCCATTGGAATATCAACCATCAGGTGCGCTCAACACCAGCAAATTCAAACTTATTGAACTTGAAATTGTCACGTATACACCTCCATTTGATACATTAAATTCTAATTTTAATATTATTTGTGATGGAGACGGAAATGCGATTGGAACCAATAAACAGAACTGGAGGCTTTTTGAATACAACTACAATCTAACCGTATTTGAAGAGAGGTATAATGTTCTCTCGTTCATATCCGGACAGTGTGGATTAATGTTCGCTAGATGATTTAGTAAAATATATTCACAACATATAATAAATGAGCGGTGAAACACAATGGAATAAAAAAATAGATTTTAGTCCAAAGGAAGAAACTATAGCAGAACCTCCCGAGATCGTCCAAGAGGGATTTGAGGAAGTTGATGAGATGGTGCAGAAACTGAAAGACATGCGAAATCAAAAAAAGGGGTTCACAAAATTACCGTTTTTGGAAAGCATATACGATTCTATTGCCGGAGGATCTGAATCTAAAAGTGATACCGAACAAATGACAGATGAATCGGAAAGTGAGAATGGACCGGTTATAGAGGGCATGACCGAAAAGACGTCGGGATATTTAAAAACCATACGATATATGTCATATTTAACATATAATGTGTCGTTTGACATCTTCGCTTACACGGTAATAAGTATAACTTCTGGAAAACAACCTAAATTTCCGGGAAAGGCACCGAAAGCGCCTCCTAAAAATGCTTCAACCGATGTAAAAAATAAGTACGCAAAGGACAAAGCAACATACGACAAAGCAAAACAGCCATATGATGACAAGAAGCGAATTGCGGATATGTTTGACCGAATATTTGCATGTATTATTAGCATATTCATAGCATACAATTTATATTATTCGTATTCAACGCCTCCGCCCTCTACGCCTGGCGAAAAACCTATATTTGAAATGATAAATGACTGGATTGAGGATTTGCCTTCTGTCATGTTTCCGGTAAAATGCGCGGTTACACCAGTAAACTATTTTTTGAAAATGATGTCAATTGTAAATACGGTAATGAGCCAGGTACCATATCAACCATTATTATTCGGATTGTGTGTAGTAATAGCATATTGTTTTGTGAATTTTGGCATAGCAAGGTATTTTATAAATATGGTAATGTCCGTTTTTGATCCTGTCGGTTCATATGGTAATACAAAGGATGCAGATGGTTTCGCCAAAAGTCACTCGGATGACATTATACTTATGGCAATTGTTCTTATATGTGTAATCACAAACGTTTTAAAATTATGCGTGGATTTTAAGAATCCTCTGCCTGCAACACAAATACCGGCAATATTAATGTGGCTTGTTGTATTCGGAGTATCATTATTATTTATCCCGGTAGGAAAGATAGCGATATCATTAATAGTGTTTTACATATGCATGTTTAGTATGACAAAAGACACTGATAATCGTATTAACATGTTTAAAACAATGGCAGATATAAACGAGAAGTTAATAGGAAAGCAAGTTATATATGAATGCGCGGATGATGATTACTTGAGACAGTTTTTGAAATTTATAGACAAGATTATAAGCACAGTTTTGGTTGAAAATTTGTATTTATTCATGCTAATACCTATATCGCTTTATAATATTTCTCAGTCAAAAACCATAAAGAATGCATACACTCGTGGATTTTCTGATTTTATATTTGCTATGTTAATTATCATTTTATTATCAACCAATGAAAATATAGCTCTAATGTTTAATTTGCTACTTAGGACTATGAAAGTAATTTAGTTATTGAAAAAGAATTTAGAATATATAGAACATATACTCTAAATATGGCGAAAAAGACTTTACCATTTGTTTCGGTATGTACGCCAACGTTTAACCGACGACCATTCATTCCGATCATGTTAGAGTGTTTCCGAAACCAGACGTACCCCAAAGATCGTATGGAATGGATCATTATTGATGATGGAACCGATAAAATCAAGGATCTAATAAAAGGAGCGAATATACCACAAATCAAGTATCATGAATTACCGGAAAAGATCTCACTTGGTGCAAAGCGTAATCTAATGCATGAGAAATCCAAAGGTACGATCATCGTGTATATGGACGATGATGATTATTATCCACCTGAGCGCGTGGCTCATGCGGTAGAAGTTCTTACTGCCAATAAGACTGCCTTGTGTGCGGGGTCTAGTGAACTATATTTGTATTTCAAGCATATCCAGAAAATGTATCAATTCGGTCCATATGGACCTACTCATGCTACCGCTGGAACGTTTGCATTCAAGCGCGAATTATTGAATCAAACCAGGTACAATGAAACGGCTTGCATTGCGGAAGAACGTGAATTCCTAAAGGAATATACGATCCCGTTCGCCCAATTAGATCCATTGAAGACGATATTGGTATTTTCGCACGCCCATAATACATTTGATAAACGCAGGCTATTGGATAATGCAAACCCTAAATATGTGAAGGAATCTGACAAGACAGTTGATATGTTTATACAATTTGCAGATGAAGCTAAAATCAAGCGATTCTTTCTAAAGGACATTGATGAGAAGTTGAGTAAATATGCACCTGGTGCGCCTGAAATGAAACCGGATGTTATCAAACAAACGCTGGAATTGGAGGAACAGCGCAAGAAGATGCAACCACCCACACAATTTATGATGCAGCAACCTGGCAAGGATCCTGTCGCATTGGACCCGAATCAAATTATTGAACTTATCAATGGACTTCGTAGTAATATGAAAACTCTGACAGAGCGAAATGCAGAACTTGAAGAAATGGTAAATAAATCCGTGTCGTTTTCCGATCCTATCGTACAACCATCCATCAGCATACAAAAGCTAAAGAAGGAGATTGCTGAGCTGGAATTCAAGTTGAAACATAGCGCATTAATAGAGGTAGAACTACGATCTGAGATAGAAATGTTACGTAAGTCTAAGTCAGAGCCTGCGCCACAGAATACGTCATCGTCTATGCCATCGTCTATGCCAGTAATATTCAAGGAAAAGAAGAAATCCGACCCGGAGGTGTACGTATTCTAGTTCATTTAAACCCTTGAAGAATTAAAATGGGACGAAGTCCCATTTTTTTCTTAAGGATTATGACCGATAAGTTTCCAAACGGACGCCTCCGGCGTCCCATTTGAAATCTTCGTCGGTTTAAAAATGCCGATTTATAATATATAATAAATATATTATGGAAATTACAATACCCGATTGGGTATCTATTAATAATTATAGAACCATGACTACTGAAAAAAAAACACAGGCCACGAATGGTAACAAAATAGTTCAATATGAATGGATGAAAGAAGAGGTAAATGAATTTTATGAAGCAATTTATTTAGAAGATATTAAAGAAATACGCGATGAAGCAATAGGGCTGATACGAACCTTTCAACAATTTAAAGATTCAAAGCGTGTTGTATCTTTATGGAAAAAAGTAAGAAGCGACGTATTACGTGTCTTCCCTACACACCGAATATTTTTAGAAGCATTTGGCAAATGGCATAAGAAAAAATTGCAAAAAAATCAAGCAAAGGGTGTAACTCCGGAAGAACTAATAGATATTTCTAAACTAAAATGGTGATTCTGGAATGTGATCTAGGGCTATTCATCCGTAACACTCTCGTCATCCACTATTACCTTTTTTACGTTTTTATCTAGGTACCGATACATGCGTTTTATATCAAGTTTCGTTATATTATGATTTTCAAATAAATGTTCTACTTGATTTAAAACATCTGTCTGTGATTGAAAATTTTTACCATAGAATGTTCGCAACTCCTGGAAAAAGGCGATCAAATCTTTACGATCCATATCCAAATCCTGGCACATGGCATAAATGAACTGTTGATTATTGTATTCAGTTGAATATTTCGTGAGGACTTTGGTGAAGCGGACCTCATCCGGATTGAATTTATTTGCATTCTCGGGAAACGTATCATGATATATTTTATTATTATAAAATGTCTTCGTCAACGAACTCATTTCATTGAACTGCCATATCTGATTTTGGAATGTGATACGGTCCATATAGTCAGCAAAACACATATTATCCAGGATTTTCAGATAGAATGGATACGTCTTTTCCGGTTTGTTTTTAGATATAGCGTCAATTATATTCTCGTGCCACAACAATGCTACGATTGTTCGGTCTGTTTCGTTTATAAACTTCGCATGATCGTCAACACGCATCGGTTGATTGATAAGATGTTTGGTAATTTTTTTGGAATCTTCATTATGAGATTTCATATGGAGTATATTGTTACATAGATCTTCTGTCAATAGTTCCGGATTTGTTGTTTTCAACTTCTGTATAAATTGCAGTTTCCTGAGATCTCCCTGTATATATTCAAGTACCTTGTTTTTCAAACTTGCGTTATCTGGAATGATATCATTCAATAAGACAGATATTTGGGGTTTTGTTGGTGTTTTCAATTCAAATACATTACATACCTTCATTAGTTCCTTCATCTTTTTATCCATAAAATAATTACCTATACAAATAATTGGGTTCAATGTTATATCCTCTAACTTCTGTTTCTTGGTCTTCTTCTGACGAATCAGTTTTATAAGAGATGTTATCCCACCCTTGTCGCCACTATTCATTCCGTCAATTTCGTCCATTACAATGATGATCTTTTTCACAGTCTTATTCATCATGTGGAGAACATTACGAGACGATATATTATTACTTGTAATTGTATCAATCAACGAGGTATTACGCACATCACCTGCATCATACCTGATAATATCATAATTCATTCCCTCCAATATACGCGTTATGAACTCAGTCTTACCTGAACCAGGCGCTCCATATATGTATATGCCTTTGGAGAAATTAACGTTTTTACAGTTATCGTCAAAATCATTCAATATTTTTTTTATATTATTTGCGATATCTTCTCTACCCAAGATTGAATTAATGTTCTCCATGTTATATTGAGAACATTAATTTTTATATGAATTCAAACGAATGATTTAATACGGGGGCTACCGCCCCCTGCTTCGGATTATGTGGGCTTACTTGCTGAACGCACTGAAATTGGCAGTCAGCGGTATGTAATTAGACGACTCTTTGTTTGTCAGCGCACCATTGTATGTGTAAACGTCATTATTGGTTTTGCCGCCGCTTCCAGATCCAGAAGCTCTATAACCAGTGTTTACGCTTCCAGATCCAACATTCTTCACCAGGCCGACACCGCCAGATACTGTATCCTTCACCAGACCAACACCTCCAGATACTGTATCCTTCACCAGACCGACGCCTCCAGATACGGTATCCTTCACCAGACCAACACTTCCGGTAACTACATCCTTACCAAGACCAATGCCGCCAGTGACAATTTCCTTGCCGAGTCCTACACCGCCTGTAACTACATCCTTACCGAGTCCTACGCCGGTAGATGTGATGTCCTTGGCTAATCCAACGCCACCGGAAACGACGTCCTTGCCTAGACCAACGCCGCCGGAAACGACGTCCTTGCCTAAGCCGGTAACATCCGAGCTAACCGACTTGATCGTTCCACTCGCGGAATTGGATACAGAAGATGCACTGGAGCTATTCAGAGATCCAGAGCTACCTCCCATCGTGCATGTTCCCGGGCAAGCGGGGCAAACTGGAGGTACGACCTGAGTTTTCAATATATAATCGTCGTAAGATCCAGATCCAGATCCCGACTCAGACGAGGGGGGCGGCGTAGACGCAGGTGGCGTAGAGGCAGGCGGCGGCGTGGGAGCGTTAGATGCCGGCGCAACTGTCAATTTGACCGATGGTGTATACATCGCAGGAGATTCCACTGTGTATTTGCCATTCGCCGATTTATTAATAACCGCTATAAAGGTGTTTGTCTTTCTAGGAATAACCAATATACTCTTTGTAGTGCTAACACTCAACGACCACGGTTTGAATGTACTTGTGCCAACGTCACTAACTGCAAGAGTGCTGGGTTTTGCATCCAATACCACTCCATCCTTACCCTCTCCATCTCTCTTATACATCCTTACCTGTAATACCTTGCTTGTAGTTTCCATTCCCTCCATAAGCGAGAATCCTTCCGCCGAAGTGCACAGGTATGGAAGTTCAGTTCCATCCTTATTTGTGCTCTTCCATTTTCCATCAGACTTTATGGCAAGCCGCATGTTGGAAGATGCGGTGAAATCTCCGTCCCAATTAGTGTATTTGCCATCTCCCGTAATGTCAGAAGCATCATCTACCCATTTCCACGTTCTACCATCCTGAGCGGTTCCTGAAAGCCAGGCTCCATTAGGCATCATTTTTCCAGTTAATATAGATTTAATTGTATCATTTTCCTTTTCGTTTTTAATTGATACAGACTTCTTATTGTCATCCATACACTTTTGATTCACATTAGTCCAAGGAGAAGGTGTTTCATAAAACTTAACATTATCGGTGGTGAATCTATTTCTAAATACCGTAATATCCGCCGATGGAAGCGAGACGACTGTTGTGGAATCTTTGATTTTTACCTCAAATTTATACGTCTTACCATTCTCTAATCCAGTAACCGTTATCTGTGGAGATTTGCCTTCGGCTGTCTTTGCCATCACTGTTCCCTCTTTAGCAGTCACTGTATACATAGTGTCTGTTGTGGCTCCAGATGGCGGCGTAAATGTCACTATAGCTTGGGTGTTCTGTGCGTCTACCTTTGTAATAACCGGCACGGAAGTAGGAGTAGGAGTGGTAGGAGCAGGAGTAGGAGTAGGAGTAGGAGTAGGAGTAGGAGTAGGAGTAGGAGTAGGAGTAGGAGTAGGAGTGGAAGCAGCGGGCGCATCTACTGAAGTGAATACATAAATGCACCCAGATAGATCATAATACACTCCTTCGGCAACCTTATTTGTCTTTGTCGTGATGTAAGTTGTAAACGATTTAAGTGCTTCTGGGACTTCGCTCAACACCGGTTCAATAATCGGCGTTGTGAGAGAAACATCCGTGTGCTCGCTAGATTGTTTGGTGCAGTTATCATCGCCAGTCGTGCATCCTCCGATATAAAATGATGTATTCTTCTCACCAAGAGTACGAATATACGTATCACTTCCCCAAGGCATGTATACTATCGCATTATTTGTGATGCTAGAATACCCATAGTTGTCGTAGTTTGATACAGACCAAGGCTTCACTGTATCGGTTAGTGTAGTCGGCAGAGTCGCTTTGTAACCACTGCTATAATCCGTGGTTACGCCACTACGATCGGTAATCGTATACTTGATGATGGATCCGGCATTATCTTCATACACGCGGACTATGTTTCCGTTGATAGTATCCACGAAATTATTGTCATAAAGCTTGTAAAGTGGGTTTTGATACCATTCTACCTGGATACTTTTCAAGACATCGTCACTACGTTTAAATGACACCAAGCCCTCTTTATACGTATTCACACCATAGATTACGGCGACCACTAAAACCGCCAATAATATAAGGAATAACCATATTGGCGTCAATTTTAGTTTAAAATTGAAAAGATTAAACATTACTTATATATTATACGTAAATAAAAAAATGTCTCTACTTCCGATATACGATCCGTCCAATCTGCATGAAGTCGGTGTGGATGAATGTGCTCGTGGTCCGATGTTCGGACGCCTATATACCGCCGCCGTTATTCTACCTAAAGATGAGTCGTTTCGCCACGATTTGATGAAGGATAGCAAAAAAATCAAATCGCGGACAAAAATGCGCGAACTTGCGGACTATATTAAAGAGCATGCTATCGCGTGGCATATTGAGTTCGCAGAGGCGGCATTAATAGATGAGATTAACATTCGGCAAGCCGTATTGAGGAGTATGCGCGAATCTATACGCCAAGTTTTACAGAAGACATCCAGTGATGGAGTCATGTTGGTCGTAGATGGTAATGATTTCCCTCCATATATGGTATTTGATGATACTACGGAAACTCTGCGCGAAATCCCGAGTGTTACAGTGGAGAAGGGTGATGGGACATACTCATTCATCGCCGCTGCGTCCATTTTGGCTAAAAACGCCCACGACGAGTACATTTTGGATCTATGCGAACAATATCCGTTGTTGAAAACCCGGTACTCGCTACACGAGAATGTCGGTTACGGCACTGCAAAACATATGGCGGGCATAAAAATGTATGGCATTACCCAATGGCATCGGAGATCGTTTGGGGCGTGCAAAACTGCGACACTGAATAATATTATTTAGATAATGATTTTTATAAATTTTTATGTCTTTATAAAACATATGGAACCAATATATATAACAAAAACTAATGATTGTGGTACATTTAAGTGTGTGTATAACATCAGCCAAGAGAATGATGGAGGCGAACGGATTCCAATACCAAAAAACTGGCTCGATGCTGTAATAGATCCTCGTGTAATTGCATTGGTACCACACGGGACAATGTTACCAAGTCAAATTGCTGCTGAAATAAATACAATGGAGAAGTATAGATTAATTTCACCAAAGTTATATGGATCAATCTGGTATATGGGGGGGATAAGTATATATCATTGTATGGACTATGAAACACCTACTATTGCAAATAGTAAAAATCCTTTCAATAAGGAGAATCAATCAAATACCGCTGTTATTTTTTTTATGGAAAGATGTCACGATATGAATGAATGTATAAAAAATCCAGATACGTATGTTACGAAATTAGTTACTCTTTTTAAGGAATTAGTTCATACACATAAAATATTTTCTACAGATATGAAGATTAAAAATGTATGTTGTTCCGAACAAGGTGACTTTCGTTTGTTAGATGTTGACCCTAGATTTATTTTTAACGTATCACAAGACAGTACAATAAACGAAAATTGTGCCTATATAATGATGTTAATATTTTCGGCTGAACTTGCATTTAATCCCGACGAAAACAAAAGGATAATAGGACACCAACTAATAAAACTTGCTTTTCCAGAAACTTATGATCTATTAAATACAATAATAGGATATGCCGGTATGCATAGACAACAAGTAAATCCAGGTACATTTGATGCCTTTTATATGATATGTCATTATACGTTTGGCGATGAGTCTCAGGTTAACTATATGTGTAAACAATATGATAGTGTACCAGATAAATCTCTAGTTATAAAACAAGTTAAAGACCATCTTATAAGACGTTTCGCTGTATTTTTTGCCGCAGAAGGTGGTGTTCGTAAACGTCGTATAAAGAAACAGCGTCGTTCCAATATACGCCGTTCCAATATACGCCGTTCCAATAAAAAATATAAATTCAATCGCACTAAACGTAAGTTGTTATAAAATGTACTTGTACTTATCAATGATCGTCCCCGTATATCTTAGTTCGTGGCAAATAGTAATACTATCAGCGTGTGTTTATAAATTTCTTCCAGACACTTTTCAGTTGTAATCCTCCTCTCTTCAAAAGCCATTTTTATGTTATAAATAATGTAATAATTCATCAATCGTTGAAAAGGCAATCTCCGTACAAGAAATGCTCCTTGTTTTTTCCAAATAATATATTTACAAGTTCGTCCTCTATTTCCTCCTTTAAATGCAGGATGAATATCAACTGGTAAACACACTGCTGCAATACCATCTTTGATTCGCAAATACTGCCTAACAGATAATAAAACCGGTTGTATAGACTTTCTGGGAACGAATTCATTCCCGACGCTTTCTCCGAATATTGCATGTAGTTCACTATACATAGAATTTTATCCTCAGGAGAGCTTAGCTCTTCAAGCCCACTAATAGTACACGCGTACTTTGTTACGATCTCGTTCAAACACCTTTCGGTTGCCATTGTTATGTATTGATACTAGAACACATAACAACAAAAAACATAATTCAATTTTCTAAAATGGGAAGTTGACATTCAAATGCTCTTTAAGTTTATTATAATTATTTGGATTGTTTATTTTGCATATTTTATGTGTATCCTTTGGAAAACAACCGGCCGTTTTGATACAAACTTCTAAACAATCATCCATCTTTTTTACCCATCTTATACAGTGTTCGTTTATAAAGGTATTGTCGTCTGTTTTGAAAAATACTGTCTTGTTGTTTTCCATTACTATATAACCAGTTACAATTTTATATTGTTTTTACATACCTATTAAAAATATTCCAAGTTGTACTAACAAGGAGGGGGGTAAGGCAATACAAGAACCTATTTACTTATATTAAGCTTGTAAGGAGGGGTTTAAGGGGAACCCATGGTTCCCCTTACTAGAACAGTCGCTTAAACATGGTTTCAAACCACGACTTTTTGACTGACTTGTATTCCGTAGTCCGATCCATACGCGAATACCCAATAAGGAATTCATCGTCTCCGTATGGAACGAACCCCAATGTGTATTCCACGCATTCTTTCTCAAATGTGAAAAACGGAGTATATCGCTTGATCTTAAATGTATTGATATCCAATGCCACCATAGTATGATAATAGAATCGCCGGTTCTCATACGACACCACATGGCATATAAACCATATTTCGTCGCCTACTCGCACTCCATTCGTGGAACCACGGAAACGCTCAAAAATAATGGATGTAGGTAGATTGTGTGTAGTAATAAATGCATTATTTTGGATATCCCCGATGATAAGCGGATGCCATCCGTAAATGCACTTCAAGTTACCACGCGCGTCCTCAAACAACACCCAATTTTTCTCTGTTTTATTCTGGAATGGTGCCGCAAGGATAACAGACTTGGTATAGCCGGTAGTTGGATTAATTTCGCCATGTTCTACGCACATGGTATCATTAACGCCACGGTTTCCATTATACAATAATTTACCTTTGTGTGCTAATAACCGAATATCCTCTATACCAATGTAGCGGTTATCCTTGGACCTATCATGCTTCACTATAACATCATGCAGCGAACTATTGTTTCGCGATAATACATTGATCGTTTCTATATAATCTCCATTTTTATAGTTGCCATTCTCATCAATCGTATAGTTCACAAACCGCGTATTGTAAATAAGTTCTCCGTTCAACATACAAATAGATGGTGTGCTATTATGTAAGAAGTCAGACCGCGATGAATGACGTGTACTACTCAATTGTTCGCTCCACTTCTTAAATTTCCGTTCTCCAGGGGCGACCTCACTATAGAATTTGTAATTGCTTAAAACGTTGTTCGTTAGTTGTGTCAAACCGAATGGATATGCCATTAAATTCATACTGCACTTTGCCAGATCGTATTTATCCGGGTTGCAATAGTATCCAATAATTGATAATTCATAATCTAGTTTGAAATTATAGATGTCCCTTTCCATAAATAGATAGTCCGTTTCGGTACTTTCTCCGCGTTTCTTGTCGGCCATCCTATAGAACATGTATGCGATTTCGTTCTTACCGCGATTCCTATAGTGAGTTGCGATTTCGTATAGGTTCTCTATCCGCTTTGGGAATGCGTTGTATGCCTCCATCCAGTAATAAACCGCCTTTTCGTGTTCTCCCATATCCCTATAGAGGCGTCCGACCATAAAGTAACTATACCATACCTCCTCTATCCATCCTCCGAGCGTCGCACGATGTTTGTAGGTCTCTATCGCCTTCTCCTTTTGTCCTGAATCCTTATAACTATTCGCCAAATAGAATGTGTACCTATCGTTGTTTGGGGTTTTTTCCAAGGCAGTTGTAAGTAGGCGCACATCGCGTAGGAACTTGTCGGTTTTGCAACCTCCGTCGCCCACATCATTTATAAATAAAAATGACGGCGGGAACATACCATATGTAGTACCCTTCGGTACATCCACATATTCGTGTGTAACACCCCAATATTTGATACCATGACGATTCTTCACGACGCGCACATTCTTATAGTTGAATTCACTGGTTCCTTGCATGATATAATGCGCTGCATTGAGCGTGAGTGATTGTTTGAAGGCAGATAGGCTGAATTCCGACCCATATTTGAGAATCATATCCGCGTCCATCAATAGAATGTATTCCGCGGCCATATCGGCGCACTGTTCCAGTGCAAACGTCCGATTGTATCCGAAATCCACGAACGGTTCTTCAACGATTTTACCTGGAATGTTTTTCTTATGAAAATAATCTCGGATAATCTGAATTGTATTATCGGTGCTTCCCGTATCACAAATACAATAGCTATCAATGATCGGGAGAACCGAGTCAAACAACCGAGTAATGATTTTACTCTCATTTTTTACTATCATATTTAGCAACATTTTGTCTTGTGTATAATACGTGACGATGTTTATATTTATTTCCTGACATTATTATATATAATGTCACTTACACGTTTTAATGATGATGATGCGAGAATTAAAAAGAAATTACAGGAAATGACTGGGGTTAGCCAATATCAGTTAAATACTCCTGGTCCGGGAATTGATACGCCCTTCTTTGAGGACGCGCACATCCGATTACAGAAATGGGGGGCGAATCTACGCAACAATACCACGAATTTGGAGAGCGATTTGATCGGGATCAACAGGAAAATCACGAAGCAGACGGTAGAGTATACTGCGAGTATGCCCGGCACATCCGCGATCGGATATGGAACACAGGGCGCATTCATAGATGAGACCCGGGCGTCCAATCCGGCGTGGACCATTAGGGATTTAGAACACACGCGATGGACGCAACTTGGACGTATGCCGGTTCCGGCCTTGGCATCCGGAGTTGCGGGACTTCCGACCCCGGTGGATATTCCGTTTCTGGCAAATGAATCTACACGAATTAACCAGAAACGTTAGATTAAGATAATATATTGTATATTTATATAGAATATATGGAACTCGCAATACCTTTACTCGCAATGGGCGGATTATATATAGCAACGAATCAAGATAAAAAGGTCCAATCGGGATTTACGAACATGTCGCGCTTACCGAACGTTGATATTCCCGATCAAAATTTCGGGATGATGCCTAGCGAATCGGAACCCACGTCTAAGTTGTCTACCGTGAATCAATATGCCGGTCGCACAGCGTACACCGACAAGTACTTTGCGCCACCTGCCGAATCTACCAACACCACAAAATATAGTTCCATCACCGGAGAACAAGTGGACGAGAATTATTTTAGACATAATAACATGGTCCCCTTTTTCGGTGGCAACATACGCACCCGTGCTGTAGACGCCAAGGCATCGGAATCTATACTGGATAACTACATCGGTGCTGGTTCCCAGATACAGTCCAAGCAGGAGCGCGCGCCCTTGTTCTCCCCCAGCGAGAATCAACAGTGGGCGAATGGAGCCCCTAATACCACCGACTTCATGCGCTCTCGTGTGAATCCGAGCATGCGAATGGCGAATGTGAAACCGTTTGAGGAGGAGAGGGTCGCCCCCGGTCTTGGTTTAGGGTACACGTCGGCCGGAAGTGGCGGATTCAATTCGGGACTTATGGAGCGCGATTCCTGGCGCGAGAAGACGGTTGACGAGCTGCGTGTTGCTACAAACCCGAAATCCAGCGGCAATATGATTTTGGACTACGCCGGACCGGCCAATAGCCACATCAAGAGAACCGGCGAACAGGGCATTCAAGAGAAGAATCGCGTGGATACCACATTTGAGTTCACCAGCGACCGTTATTTAACCACAACTGGTATTGAGAAGGGACCCACGTTGCGTTCGGTGAATATTGAGAGGGATCTGGCTAGGCCCGAGACGACGGCGTCGTATGCCGGAGTCGCCGCGCATGGTAACTCCACCATTTATGTGGATGGAGAGCACATGCCCTCTCACCGAATGCAGCTGGGCGCGGTTCCCTTCACCGCAGCTGGTGCGAGTGGAAAGGCCAGCCCGACAGACTCGGATTATGGTGTCAAGGGTAAGATGGCGTACCCCAATAATCGCTCGTCCAACGTCCAGGACAAGTACTTCGGTGCTGTCGGTGGCGCCTTCGGCGCTGCGGTCGCGCCCCTACTGGATGCTCTCCGCCCGTCCAGGAAGGAGAACACGATCGGTAGCCTCCGCCCCTACCAGAACGCTAAATCGTCGGTCGCTGCAACCTATTTGTTTGATCCTACACAGTTGGCGCCGAAGACTATCCGCGAGACCACTGAAGCGTCTAAATTCCACATGAATGTCAATGCCAACCAGCGTGGAGGTGGTTACGCGACAACGGATCACCAGCAGGCGCACACTGCTCGCGCGACTACGGGCGATTTCTATTATGCTGGTGGGTCCAGCGCGACGAATGCGAAGGAGATGCGTCGTTATGACGCCGAGGAGAACCAGAGGAACAATGATGTGAAATCCTCTACGATTAATGGGCGCATGGGTAATGGAAACACGAACGTGTTTAGTGGAACCGTGAATATGGCAGCTAAACACAAGGATGAGTATCTTTTTAATAGTCGCCCGCTCACACAGAAGGGTGCGGTGCCGACTCCGTCCGTGGATCAAATCGGACGCGTTAGTGGCGCTGCTCCGCTCTACCAGACGATTCAAATGGATCGCAATACTCCGGATATTATGAGTGCGCTTCAGGGTAACCCGTATGCGATTGCCTACGCAAGGTAAGGGGAACCAAGGTTCTTGGAAACTTCGTTTCCATATTGCGCCTTCGGCGCTTCCCCTTTAACCCCTCCTTTATATCATTCAGGGGGAGGTACGTAGGCTAAATGAGTTCTTCGATGATACTCACTCGTTCTTCCTCGTCTGTTTTTTCTTTCTTCCATAATCCAAGCCATATGATAAATCGTTGCCAAAATGGAGCATAACAACTGGATTTTACAGGTGCCTTGACCTCATCCATTTCCTTGTATAGCAAAATATCAACGTATCTAGAGTCATCTGTAGTTTGTTTACGTAGCATTTTATTGTATATAGAATAGCTGCCAGATTAAAAAAACAGATATAAAGATATCATATTATAAAAATTATAATATGACTGAGGCCTTCTTCGATAACGAGCTCATTGCTAAGTACGACAGGTATATGTCGCTGAAGATCTGTGTATCCGATCCGGAATTGAGGAAGCGATACAACGAGCTGGCGCGAGCCCATAATCAACAGACGGAGAATGCTGGGTTTGATCTTATTACGCCGGTCCATACGCCTTGTTTCTCGGGCCAAGTAACAAAGATTGATTTCGGAGTGAAGTGCCGTGCGACTATGGTCTTGGATAGTGGTAAGTTCTATGGTACTGGGTTTTATATGTATCCTCGGTCCAGCCTTTCCAAGAGTCGTTTGCGCTTGGCAAATTCGGTTGGCATCATAGATTCCGGTTATAGGGGGAACTTGATCGGAGCATTTGATGCGCTAGATGATTACTCCGTGCAGGCAGGCGATCGTCTCGTTCAGGTGTGTGCGCCCGGTCTGGTGCCTATTATGGTTACGGTGTTAGATGACCTTGGTGATGTTACTGCGCGTGGTTCGGGTGGGTTCGGGTCAACTGGCAGGGGAACCTACGGTTCCCCTTGAACCCCTCCCTTTAAATTTAGTTCAGGGTTATAGTGCTTACCCAAACTTTGCTCTTGGTGTTTACAAAAAATATATAAAGACTTGGATACTAATCCTCATATCAACATGAACTACAAGAAAGAAAATTATTCTATATACCGAAAACTAAATAACATATACCTAGAAATGCAGACGCCTATGATTTTTGTCTCAACTGGGGTTGGATTTAGTGTTGGCATTCTTGGAGAAATATTTGCTGATAGCAATTCTCCATTGACGGCATTTGTAAATATAATCGGATATTCGTTTATTGGGTTGACTTCAGGCGCGCTCTGGCCGATTTGTATGCCATTATTGAGTATCTGCGCCATTTATAATAGATCAAAAAAATAATTGTATAAAACCATTGAAAAAAAAATGGGGCGAAGCCCACTTTTTTTTGTTTAAGGATTGTTTCCAAACTGACGTTTTCGGCGTCCCCCGTTTGAATTCTTCGTAAGTTTAAAGGAGTTGGTTTTTCAGAAACAAGGCAATCGCCGGCGGAACGCGGTCGTTAACGTCGCCTGATTCCAACGAGCAAATCATATTTCTATAGTAGTATTTCCAGTTCAGAGTTCGGCAGCAAGGGCATTTAATTTTATGACTGACTGCCGGGTCAACTTCCAATATACAGCCGAAGCATATGTATCCGTCGCGGCAAGTTCCGCAACTGTAGGATAAGCTATTTGAGAACTCGTCCTCCTCAAGACATGCGCAGCAAACTTTTGACATTTTATTGATTGGTTAGTTGGATTTTCGATCTGTTTTTTCAGTTAAAACGAAAAACAATCAATTTTATCGAAAAATTGTGTCAAATAACGGATTTAAACCGAGAAAGATTTCAAACGGGGGACGCTGAAAACGTCAGTTCGGAAACAATCCTTCAAGGGTTTAATTCTTCAAGAGTTTAATTTCTAATAATTATATAAATGGTCCCTATTCGGTATCTTCCCAAGCGCCTCAGTAAAAAGGATCGGGCGGCCCAACTCAAAATGTTAGCAAGGTCCCGTAAGATGTATAAACAAGGTAAGTACTATACCCGTAAGAAGGTTCCGTCGTTCCAAAGCAAAGAGTCCGATCATGTTAAGAAGGCGCGTAAGATATATGGTGTGGATTCTATTGCACCATCGGAAGAGTTATCGGTGGCTACCGGATGTTCGATGGATGCCCTGCAGAAGATCGTCGCCAAGGGCGAGGGCGCGTATTTTTCGTCGGGTTCTCGCCCGAATCAAACCGCCCATTCATGGGGGTATGCGCGTTTAGGCAGTTCGTTGACCGCTGGTAAAGCGGCAGCGGTAGACTTTAAGATTTTAGAGGAAGGATGCGACCATTCTGGTAAGGCATTCCGATTGGCGAAACGCGCGCGGCGCAAGTATGGGTACGGGCAGTCAAGTACCAAACATGTATGATTTTTTTGTCAGTATATGTTAATGGAGACCGATCCAATTTCTGGTATTAAGAAAAAAATTCGCAAGTTAAGTAGAAAAACTCGCAAAAATCTTAATCTTCAAGAAGAATACGACCGATTGGCGGAAGAATACGACCGATTGGAGGAAGAATATGACCGATTGGAGGAAGAAGAAGGAGAAGACGATAATGTAAACAAAATGATCCTAGAATTAAAACAACTTCAAACAGGTCGTATGCGGCGTGAAACGGTTAACATGATGAATAATAATAAGGGTAAGTTAGATCAATTATACAAAACAATCATAGACGAAATCCATGCTGAACAACGTCGGATAAAAAGAGAACAACGCCGGATCAAAACAGAAAAACGTCGTATCAAAGAAGAAAAAGACGCATTACCAGACTTGGAAGAGATTGACCGAACGCATATATTAGAAGCGAGGTCTAAACCTAAATATGCTTCGCCTAGTAGTAGTGAAATATCTAGTAGTGAAATATCTAGTAGTGATATATCAACATCGCCTGAACTATCATCTGGGTCTAATAACCGGACAACGTCTAAAGGTGGTAAACGGAAAAACAATAAAACGAAGAAACATAAAAAGTAGTTAGGTTACTACTATAAAATGAGCTTGGTAGAGTGGTGCGAACGCCAATCGGATCCATACGAAACAACAAATAGCATGAGTAATATCGCGTTTATTATAGCGCACGCGCATGCTCCGCGTGGTTGGCTCATTTCAGTCGTTGGACTCGGTAGTTTATATTTTCATATTTCTGGATCCTATTTGGGAGAACTTGCCGACGAACTCGCGATGAGTCTATTGGCGTATTTTTATTTGGTGGATGTTTACGGACACTCGGCTGTGTATGCGCTGTTGACTGCAGTTGTTTGGACCTTATATGTTACACTCGGCACCTATAATATATTTGTATCGTTTTTCTTGTTGCAACTCGTTACACCTGTATATATAGTGGTGTTTCACAGACAAAAGACGCCACAGCAAAAAATGGATTTGCTAATGGCGCTTGCTTGTATTTCTGCTGCTGTATATTGTTGGGGGTATGAGCGATATCTCCACGCGCATGGACTGTGTCCGGTTTATATTTCGGATCCTCGGTATTATTTACATAGTTATTGGCATATTGGTACTGCTCTCGCCCACTACCACTTCATGCTCGTCATTCAACGTCCACGAGGACAATTGCGGAATACTGAATCAATCCGAGAATAACAAGGATTGTGACGGCGAGCATACACATTAGCGATGCATTTGGCTGGCGGTGATACGGTTTGTACTCCTCATAGAGTCCTTCTTCCAATTGTTGGTCCATTTGTTTTTATCTGTTGTTTTATACTGTCTCTGCGGAAATCAATTTTATGTTTTGATATAAATATTTCTAAACATAAGTGAGTAATGGACCAAAAAATTAAATTTCTGATATCGCTGATTTTATCTATAATCGGTGGATATATAGTATCCCAACCAGGAAAAAATGGTGCATGGATAATAAACAACCCGGCGAATTCGTGGAGTTCCATATGTTATGCGCTACCAGACGCACCCCTTTCTATTAAAGGGCCTTTAATGACATTGTCCGTTGTCAGTTTCGGGCTATGGGCGAATTCAACAACGATCATTAACTTTATTGACGTGACGTGCATCTACTGGGTTATCATCGTGGTTTCATTGAGTATACTACCTAAGGCAGAGAACAAATGGTATATGATCTATGCTGTTGATACCGTGGTGGTTCTTTATATTTCAACCGCCATATACTTGGATTATGCTGGTGAGATCGTGCAATACTACCATTTGAACTTGGTTCCAATAACGGGTACTATCATGGTTTTGAATATGGTAACCCTGGGGTCATATTACGCGAGACGGAAAATGTATATGGTTGGCTCTGGATTAATGGTCGTCGGATTCGCATGCAAATTGGGAACCATCTATTTAGGCCATTATTGGGGTACGAGCATCTTCCATACCCTTACTGCGATTGGTATTGCGGTGTTGTTACCGATTGAATCAGAACGGGAGTCCGAACATAATATAATGATAAAAGCCGAATCCATATCAAATTTAGTTTAGATCAGGGATCAGGGAACCTACGGTTCCCTGATATTATATTCGTTTAAACTATACAATGAGAGGATTATTAATTGTCGTATTACTTTTTGTGCTTACGTTTTTGATTGAAAAAACCACTGGTTTAAAACCAACTATTGACTATAATAATAAATTTGAATACATACCGATAATAACAGCTAATATTTACGCTGATTTATTTATCATTTTTGCTACGTTCGCGAATACTTTTGTAAATATTAAATCTTTAGAAGGATGGTATAAAAAATATAGATTGTCTGCCATGATTGCAGATATATTGATTGGTGTTTTATACATATTATTAGGAAGGTATCTAGTTTTCAAAAGCGGTATGCAGATTGGTCTTACGGCATTTGCTGCTGTATGTGTAACAATTCAAGTAATCTTTGACTTTCTGTTTTATCTCTTCTTTAGCAGTGTTCCTAGAGGCTTAAATCATATGTTGGACCATTTCAAAGGTTATGCAAAGGAAGCAGGCTTAAATGCCTTGTTAGGAGATAGCTTTCTAGTAATCATGGCTGTTACATTGAGTGCGCTGCTGAACCAAACCAGTTTTGATACTAATATAGTGTTTTTAATTTTGAGTATTTACTTGACGCCTTATCTTATTTATATGAAGGATTAATATGAAATGGAGGGGTGGGTAACCTACTTGTTCCCCATTGAATTATTAATGTGAAAGGGAGGGGTTAAAGGGGAACCGTAGGTTCCCCTTGAATCGTAGGTTCCCCTTGAAATAGTCGCGACATATTAATCGCCTCCAAGTTATGCGTAACCGGCTGAAACAATCTCATCATGATCTCATCATCGCGGAACCGGATCGTATACTCCTGCTGTACCTTATTACGTCCGATGCGCCCCATAGCCTGAATGATCTTCTGCTGTGTCATATGTGTCAAGTCCTTCCCAATAAACCCATGACAGAACGAGTAGTTCGTACCATAAATATAATCTGACGATGCGATAATCAGGAACAACCGCTGCTCGTATGCCAGCCGCTTCATGATCTCCATATACTGTGTATTCGGATTCGTCGCGAACATCCCGATTCCCAACAATAGCAGAATTTTCATACTATTCGGCACGTCCAGCTCCATAATCTCCTTCACTGTGGACTCCTCAATCTGCGGAATGAAGGCGTTTGGCACTGGCGCTGCCGTCCATACCTTTTGATGCTCTTTCGTATTTGGAATATATTTGGATTCCAAATTCGCACTCTTAATCTGCTCTCGGAGCTTCTCCAGCGCCGATGCGATCTTACTGATCTCGGGGTCGTGCTGCTCGCGTCGCGCGTTCTTCTTGTCCGTGTTCTTGGCGGTGTCGTCCGCTGCTGCTGCCGAAACTCCCAGCTTATCGTCCAACAGCTGTTGCTGCTTCGTGATCTTCTCTTGGAGGTCGTTATTCGTCTCAATGCGCTCCATGATGGCGCTGAAAACACTGGCAGGGATGTTAGAGTTCTGGATATAGACTTTTCCGATCTTCTCTACATCATCCGCCAGGAAGATAGTGGGTCCATCCGTGAGTGTATGCGCGTCGCTCGTCGTGAGTTTGATCCCACCCGCTCCCGCGAATTTGAGTTCCTGTGTGCTTTTGAGTTCTCGGTGTGCCTCGGACCACTTCTCGCGATCCAGGTGTTTCAACGATTCCAAATAATACAGTTTCAGCGATTTCATAGTGATGTCCGAGATATTTGTGAAATACGTGTCAATGTTATATTCCGGATCCAACATATTATGTTTGGTGACGTACTTGATGTACCGGATAATCTCCGATAGATCAAAGTACCTTAACAGTGTCCGATTCGCTTCACAATGTCTCACGCACTTTCTCAATTCCGAATAATCCTCGTATAACAAATGTGGGAGGACGCACATGCCATCCTTGTTGAGGACCGCAATCGTCTTCTTGAAGTCGTAACTATTGATCGTATGAATGTCCGCGCAGTCAAACTTCATCCGGAAATCGCAGATCGTCTCCATAATCTCGGACTCTTGGGGTAGCGTAGCGCACGACAGTACCATCTTGGAGATCTTGTTGTCCGTCCAATTCTGGTGAATCTTTTCGTGAAGTTCGTGCTCTTCGTAATCCATAGTAATCGTCGGTTCGTCCCAGTATGTCACGATATTCTCCTCTGGGTTGAATGCCAACATATAGTGCATCGCCGTCAAGTAGGACTGGACGTCGCAAATCATGATCTCCACTTTGGTTCCCACACTATTATCCACCTTCCAGATGCCACCGGTGCGCGTGTTCTTCACGTGGGATGCCGACGCGAAGTAATGAAGACGGATGTCGGATGCGGTCTCACAGCCGAATGCGAATGCGATTTTCTTCTCCATACTGATTGCCGACTTGGCGAGCGCCAGACCGACATGGCGCGAAACACAGATGAATATGACACGGAAATTCTCGGAAAGTCCGATGGGGGACAGGGTCTTACCCGTTCCCGTGGGGGCGATATATAAGACCAGTTTGGGCGTGGTCGGTTTCTGTTTGAATATATTGAATAGTTGTTTCTGGTGCTGGAACAGGGTGGCGTCCTCGTACTTGAGTAGTGTCGGGTTTCTCTCAATAAATTCGTAGGCGCGGTGGATCACACTGGTAATAGATGTCATGTCGTTGGCGATTTTGATGACTTTATCCACGAACTCCGAGACGTATTTATTGACGTTGGGAATCGTGCACTTTTTCAATTGAATCGCGGTATAGAGGGCGAGGGCGTATTTGGAGTTTTTGTTTGCAATAGATTTTAGAATAGATCTGGCGAGGTCCAATAGGACATATTCAAAGATGGTGTCGCGCTTCGTTTCAATCGTCGCATCCATGTTTTGGAGACGGATGGTATCTACCTTTTTGGGGGCTTTGATCTGGGCGAGGGCTGGAACATATGTGATGATTGCGTCGCCGTATTTTTTTATAGTGGATTTTATGTCTTTTTCAAAATAAGATTGATATAAATGTGCCTCGTTCTCTGGGGTCACTTCTATTTTCACAACTTGAAACATAGACTGATTTACGTTTGATTTTGTATTCACGTCGTTGAACCCATCGCAGATGAGCTGGAGAATACGCATCTCGTCGGCGGATACGGGAACTTCCGTGTTGTTCCACTCGGTCTTGGTGAGCTTGGTTTGTTTGAGATCCATTATAGGTTGTATTGTACTATATATTAGACGACAGAATAACAGAATCAATTTTAGGGGGGACCTTGGTCCCCCCTTACCCCCTCCTTCATACAATATTAAATATCACATTATTTCGCAAAAATTTAGCGTGAGTTTGGCTCCACCTTTCACAAAGGTGGAACACAAAACACAGTAAAATTGAATCTATTCAAAAATTCTACTTTTTTATGGTACTAAAACCAACCAATAACAATAATGTCTGCCGTCATGAAACAGATCTCGTTCGCTTCGGATACCAAGCTCGCCAACTACGGCGAGATGAAAAAGGCGAAGCCGATCGTCCGGAACCTGGCGAAGCGTAAGGCGCTTCCGGGAACCTGGTACTATACAAACAAGGGCGTGGTGAGTGGTCCGATTGAGGCGCAGACGTTGCGTTCCTGGCTTGAAGGCAACCACATGGGACCGACTCTGGAGATTCGGATGGGGAACGAGGGTGAATTCGCCGAACTACAGGATCACTTTCCAAATATTGAGGACGCGTTTTGTGTGCCGTCTCAGCTGGCTGTGTATTTGCTTTCGATCGGAGAAACAAAGTTTGAACTAAAAGGGTACAGTATAAAGATTGAACGCCATCTGGACGACTTGTGTACGTTGATCGAGGCGGGCGGGGTGAGTTTCGGATGCGCTTGGATCGGTAATTACAACGTTGGGATGTTGAGTGATATTAGCGGGTATCTTTTGAAGTGGAAGGCGGATCAGGAAGATGATGGGAGTGTTTAAAATAAGGAAGGGTTAAAGGGAAACCTAGGTTTCCCTTCTTTAAGTAGAAAAATAAATAAGTGTTTAAATTGTTTATAAGGGCTGCATTATTAATAGGTTGTATTTTTTTTTGGACATTTTAAGAATGTCCAAAAATGAATTTGGGGACTTAAAAATTTGGAAAAATCGCACTTGTCAGCATAATGCTTTGAAAATCATTCTGACAAATAAAACGACCAAAGCATACTTTTTTACTTGTTTTAATCAGCGTAAAAGTTTAGGCGTTTTATTATCATCTAATAATATACAGAAAGGATGTTCTCGCCCAATGAAACTACGCCAAATTTTGAATGCAAATCTTGTAGCATAATATGCCGTAAACAATCGGATTGGAATCGGCATTTATCAACAACCAAACATAAAAATTCGGTAAATCTCCAAAATGCCGAAAAAAACGCGCCGGTAAACTGTACGGTTTGTGATAAGATATTCAGTAGTAAATACGAACTTAAAAAACATCTCGCTACAAAATCGCACGCAGATCGCGAGAACAACGTAGTAAAGACGCATGAGTGCGATAAATGTAATAAAGTATATAACAGTTATACAGGACTTTGGCAACACAAACGTAAATGTACCGTGCACACACAAACACAAGTTCCTGATATATTAGCAGAGGTTCTCAAAAGCAATAATGAATTACAAAAACAAAACCAGGAATTACAAAAACAGATGCTGGAACTGTGTAAGAACGGGGTTAATAATAACACAAACCATAATAATACCACTACAACAACTGTTAACAACAACCAGCGATTCAATATCAACTTGTTTCTTAACGAGCAGTGCAAAGACGCGATCAACTTTTCTGATTTTGTAAAGAACATTCAAATATCCTACGAAGACTTGGAGAACAACGCCCAGCTCGGCTTCGTGAATGGCATTTCCAAGATCTTCTTGGATAACTTGAAACAACTTGACGTTAACGAGCGCCCGATTCACTGTACGGACGTTAAACGAGAGACCATGTATATTAAAGATGAAAATACATGGACGAAACAAACAGACGACGATAAACTACAGAAAGCCATACAAACGGTTTCCTATAGGAGTATGGGGAAGTTGGCAGAGTGGAAACAGGAGAATCCAGACTATAAAGATTGTAACTCCGAGTTCTCACAGAAGTGCCTGGATATCCAGAGACAGACACTGGCTGGAAGCGAACGCGGCGTTTACTACCCTAAGGTGATCCATGCGCTAGCTAGGGAAACGACAGTAGATAAATAAAATTTAAAAGTAGAGATTATAACATGTCCATTAGCTTATCATATTTATTTGAATTATCAATGAATATGTTATGAATAAGTGTTGCATCAGATACAATGTATTTTATATTCTTTGTAATCTCATCTAACCAGTCATTTGAATCATTCCATACATCCTCTTGTAATATGCGAATAACCGAATATCCATTTTCGTTTGCACATTGTGTTTTATACACATCATTTATTAATTCGTCTTCTGGCGATCGCCAATTTCGTACCTGATCAAAATGTTGTTCACCGTCTAATTCAAGTATAATTCTAAGTTCCGGAATACAAAAGTCAAACGGCAACTTGTGCTTTTTTTTACACCAATCAGCCTTAAATTGCTTTTCAATAGTTGGGTAATATATTCTTAGAGCATTATATAATTTGGTCTCAGTTTTATGTTTAGTACAACCACACCATTGTCCTCTATTTATGTTTGATAATAATGATTCATATGTGTCATTACAGTCAGGGCAATCAAATAAGTATTTTACATTTGCGTTTTTAGCAACATCTCGCGGTTTAATGTCTCCGTTCTTTTCGCTCCAGTATCGTGCTTTTTCGTGTGACGCAAACGAATTTTGCAAACAAAACTGACATTCTTGATTTTCGCAACGTCTAACATTCGCACAATATCCACACCAACAGCCATGATTTACGCTTGACAATACAGCATCAAAAGTATGTTTGCAATCAGGACAATCAAACCAGAATTTTGCGCCGTTACTTATGGAAACGTCTCTCGGGGTTATGTCTCCGTTCTTTGCGCTCCAGTATTTTGCCCGTTCGTGAGTAGCAAATGAAGTATCATTACAATTTTTACAATCCATATTATCACATCTTTTTCTGTTATAACAATAGTCACACCACTTACCTTGTGCTATATTATTTAGCTTCATCTCAATTGTGTGATTACAGTCAGGACATTCAAACCAAAATTTTTTTATTGAATTCATAGCAAGATCTCTTGGTTTGACGTTTCCATTTTTTGGGCTCCAGAATTTCGCCTTGTCGTGTGATACAAAGGAATTATTATAACAGTAGACACAATCTATATCTTCACACCGTTTTTTATTTTGACAATATCCGCACCACTTACCCCCATTTATATTGGCCGGAGATGCATCAAATACATGTTTGCAATCTTTACATTCAAACCAGAATTTATCGTTTGAATTCAAAGCAACGTCCCTAGGTTTCACATCTCCATTTTTTTCGCTCCAGTATTTAGACTTCTCATGCGACGCAAATGAATTATTTAAACAAAACTGGCATTTTGTATCTTGACATCGTTTTCTATTTCTACAATAACCACACCATCCTCCGCGATTTACGTCACTTAATGTTATATCAAATGTGTGCTTGCAATCCTTACAATCAAACCAGAATTTTTTGCTTGAATTTAGAGCAAGGTTCTGTGGTTTAATGTCTCCATTCTTTGCACTCCAGTATTGTGCTTTTTCATGTGATGCGAATATTTTTCTATTCATTTTATCATTATATATGATTATATAATTCAAATTCAATTTTTAAAAATGAAGAAGTATAGTTTTCAAGAAATACACAATGACTCCATCATAGAAAAATATTCAGTAACGCGTCCTTTCCTCAGATAACATGGATCAAGTTCATCCATTTTTTCTTTGCTTTCGTTACTCGTCATAATAATCATTACATTCCGATATAATATCAAATCATCAATAAACGTATTGTATGTGCTCTTGTTATGAATACAAGTACAAACATTCTTGTGTTTTTGTATCGTGTTATAATGGATTGCGCGAATCATAGTATTGACCTCTTCCAGTAGAATGATCGTAGGCTTTTCGTCCGCCGGTTCCGAATCGCGCAACAAATGATGTAGGGTATCGCCCGGATCCGTAGGATTGAAGGTATGGCAAAAGGTACCTTTTAGACGACTCGCGACCAACATCCCAATTGTGCTTTTCCCGGCGCCACTCACACCATAAATGTAGTACACACCACGCCGAGTTTTCAAAAACGATTCGCAAATACCATCCACGACCTCGCCTTGTTTACCTCGTGGTTCTAAATCATGTACTTCAATACGAGCGCGACTATAATACATGTTGGAATATGAACCCGCCCGCGCAAAAAACGTTATGGAATTTGATATTGTTAATGGTTTGGTTGTTACAGTTGATGCAAACGACACCGGAGCCTTCGTGGTCTCAATAAGCGACTTGAAATACGGTTCGGTAGTAAATATGTGGATCTCGGCAGAACAACTATTATATGAAGTGGAATATGAGTAATACCCGGTACACCTACGATTGATAAAATAACCAGATGGTTGATAATTACCTTGTTGAAACATGGTTATGGAGTTTATAGCGGTTGACTGGAGAACCTTGGTGATGGCGCGTGTCTTCTCATCATCGTTTCGGACAATATAATAGTGCAAACCGAACGAACGCACGGCCAATAATAGGGGTGTGAATAAAACCGAAAAGAAGTGCAACGCACTAAACCCGACGGCCGTAATAATTGCTATAGATGACATGGAATGTATAGCAATTTAACTTTATGTAGTTTTCCACTTTTTTAAAGGTGGATCCAAGCCTGCCTTTCAAACGCCGATAAAAGAATTATTTATAAAAAACAGACATTTTATTTATCATAAAAATATCAAGCGATATATGAATAATTATAAACCCTTTATTATTTAAGTATTCTACAATAGGAACACTTGCATCATTATAATTATTTTCAAATCCAATAACATCTATAAATACTTTATCAAAATTAATTGATTTAATTACTTCAAATTCAGCACCTTCAACATCAATTGATAAATAATTTATATGTGATATATCATTTTCATGTAATATAGTTTCTAATTTCTTAGTTTCTACTTTAATTACTTCGGTTATTGAACCATGTTTTATATTTTCACGTTGCAATCTGTTTAAATGTCTCATATCAAAATTGTCTTTAATTCCTGAGATCATTTCGGTATAACCTACATTACATAAAAAGTCGGTTTCTCCATCCTTATTACAAACCGCACAATTTAAATTAATATTGTTTGGTCTATTAATTACCAATTTATCAAAGACTGTTTTAATAGGTTCAATATTAATTCCACGCCAGTTATTATTTTTCTCAAAATAGAGTGTATTATTTATGCTTATTCCATCATGAGCGCCCACGTCTACATAAAATCCATTTTTATAACCCTTAAATACATTAGTTTCTAAATACTTGTCTTGATTATCTTGTGAATAAAACATTATAATATATAGTAATTTAACCTTATGTAGTTTTTCCACCTTTTAAACCGATGAAGATTTCAAATGGGACGCTTTCAGCGTCCGTTTGGAAACTTATCGGTCATAATCCTTAAGAATGAAATGGGACTTCGTGCCATTTCAATTCTTCAAGGGTTTAAAAAGGTGGAGCCAAATCCATTTTTTCAGTATAGAGGGAACCTTAGATTCCGTTATATTCGTCATTCAATGGAAACAGTCCAAACAACACATTTACATAGGTAAAGGAGAGGTGCGATTTCTCTGCCCTCACCCACCCTTGGTCTTCCGCCTCGTCTTGTTATTCTTGTTGGTCTTTCTCTTCGCCATCCTCCTCGTTCTCCCGAACATAGTCCTGAAACAACTAAAAAACATTATTTTTATATAGTATCGGGATATAAAAATATGCATTACCACAGCAACTTATCTGCCAACCATCCCTTAGACCACTTGACATGACGATCCCTCTCATGTCGTTGTTTATACAGTTTGCGACGGGTGTTTGCAAATGCCTTTCCCTTCTTTCTCATAAATGTCGGATAATCGTTCATTCCATATGCGCCAACGCTGGCAAGCTTTTCGCCATTTCGGAATACATCAATCTTCTTGTCGTGTATGGTAGATGGTTTTACAGTAACACCCATTTTCCTTCCTTGTTTTCGTGTATAGTTTGTTATACGATATGTCATTATCATATAACCAGAAAAAAATGAACTCACCCACCTAAACCCATTATATTACAAAGACCAATAAAATTATCTAGAGACATAAAAATAATATATGTATGTTAAACAGTCTATTTAAACCACCACCCAAAAAACTAATCGGATTTGAGGATGTAAAGATCGCAATCCGACACCCCCAACGTTATATTCTTATTAATACCCTACCTAGTGGAGAACAGGACGTGTTAATACGCAGTACCTTGCCGATGGATCGCGAGGAAACCGTTATAAACTCCCAAATAAACGATTATAACACACCCGACTTACCTGTAATCGTATATGGCCGCAATTCGTGTGACCTAACTGCTGAAGCCAAACAAACACAGTTGCGCGCCCTCGGTATTGTGGATGTGTATATATATCCCGGCGGATTATTTGAATGGTTGCTATTACAAGATGCGTATGGCGCGGATGAATTCCCAACTACGAATGCCACACCAGCGGACGCGCTGAAGTACCGGGTGAAAACAACCTTCTAAACCGAGCGTCCAAAAAAGGATTTTGCAGGGCGAGCGTTCAATGCTTTATCCAATTCCGGCGCGAATAATTTCAATCCGTTCATGGTATTGATAATCTTAGCCTCTGAGTTGTTTATTTGAACTGTCATTTTCTTACGTTGAAGGTACATAATGAATTTTATTGTACCGTTTTCGTATTTTGGTATTACAAATTTATCCTCGTCTACTGGTCCGAACCCGAATAATTCGCTCCTGGCGCTGTTCCATCCGGTGGCATCTGTTATTGGGTATTCCTTTACTGTTTTATCATCCTGGTCCTTCGCTATTACTTTCAAACCACCTTTGCTGATTTCAATATGTATGCGAACCACGTTGTTTATTAATGGCACTACATTTTCGCCGATAAGGTTTCCATTATCGCCGTCTACTATCGTTGGTTCAATATATACGGTTGTTTCAGGTACAAGTTTGGGTTTTCCGAAAATATTAGTAGGCATTAATTTTTTAACCGTAAAGTTATTCGTCGCCGTGCCATCTTTATTCTTTTTCGTAAATCTGGCTGCTTCTTTTGCTGCGGCCTTTTCCTCTTTTGCTGCGGCCTTTTCCTCTTTTGCTGCAGCTTTTGCTGCTTTATCCGTTTCGGCCTTTTCTTCTTTTTCCTTTAATTTGTTAGCTAATAAATCATTTTCATACCGCTTTATAAATAAATCTATCAATTTAATTCTATCGGTAAACTTATCTTTAGCTCCATCATCTGACAGCATTACAGCATTCTCCAAGTCTATTTTATAGCCAAGTAGTTGTTTTACTTCTTCTTCGGAAGGTATGTTATTATTTGCTTTGATTTTTTTTATAAGTTCATCAAATGCGGATATTTTCGGTTGAATTTGAGATAACATCTCAGCTTTAGTTCCTCCTACAAGTCCGCCCTTAGCATCACCTTCCTGAGGTGCACCCTCACCTTGATTCTTACTACTAACCTCACTATCATCTTCACTATCATCACCATACTGAGATCGGACATCATCGCCTTCAGTTCTGTCCGAACCATATTCAACTGCGTCCGCTGTATCTTGGGCCGGATTCATTGTAATTTTACCATATATCGCTTCAATCGCAGCGTCTATTTTTTCACTGTTCTCATCTAATTTGGATGTTTTTGTGAACGGAGATAAATTTGGTCCTTTGTATTCGCCTACGGTTACACTTTTTTTTAAAGGTTTCATGCCATTATTTTTTAATTTTTTAATTAGTATATCGCTTTCTTCTTTTGTATTTATATGTTTAGTTATTCCTTCCTCATCATATAATTTCGCTTCCAAATCTATGTATTTTTCATATACACCTTCACCGAAAACTCTTTTCAGTTCATCTGTCAGTGCCGTCTTTTTGCCAGACGCTGATGCCTCTAATCTTGATTTCATACCCTTGTAAAAGTTCATCTTTTCCAAACGCTCGTTCATTTTACTTATGCTTTTATTATGCTTTGCAATCTTCATTAATTCATTTTGTTTATATAACAGTTCATATTGTTTCACATTGCGTTCTATAGACAATCTATTCTTTTCATTACTATTAATAGCGGTATTTAGATCCGCTTGTATAGCGTCTATCCTAGTCTTGAGTGCGTTTATTTCGCTTTCAAGATTAGTTATATCTTTTGGTTTAAACCAGCTAGTAAACGTTTCCCATGTTGTAAATGTTTTCTTCGCATCTTTAAGATCATTTATTTCAAATTCCAATTCAACGATTTTTTCAAAGGCATTTTTAATAGGCGGTTCCAACGCAAACTCGGAAATCGCTTCATTATACTCTCTAGTTGCTTCTTCTACCTTCTTGGAATATTCTATATATTCTTCAACCTTAAAAACTTGTACTGATTTAACACCTTCTAATTTGCGTATTGCATCTAATATTGAGTCTTTTTCACTTACTTTTGCAATTACTCTTTTATATCTCCTCATATCTTCCTCTAGTTCCTCTATCTGCTTATTGATTGAGGCATATACATATTTATCTAACATTGCCTGATATGCCGCTTTCACGTTTCCAATATTAAATTTTGAAAAGCTGCTGAATTTAAATATACTGAGTACTCCAGACGATTTGATCGCATTGAGAACCGCGTCATACGAAAGTATACCAACATTATTCGCCAATTTCTGCGTAACCAAGGCCGCTTGTTCTTCGGTAAGCGCATCTATCTGTTCGTTTAGTATATCTGACTCCGCTGTAGTAATCTCCTCGCCTTTTTTCTGAATAAAATCAAGTAGATCCTTTTTATTTTTTTTTTCGCGTGAAATGCTTAATGATGTGAATAACTTACGAAGTAATCCGCTTTTTTGTTTTGATGATAAAAAAGCGTATAATTTTTTCTGATTTTCATGGTGTAGTTTGAGTACACCATTATTAAACGTATTAATCATTGCAGTGGTTTCATCACGAGAAGATTGTGGGTTTTTAGTATTTATATTAGTTATGTCAGAGTAACTATAAGCCGGTATTTCATAAACCGGACGTTGATTCATGACTTTATCGTACAAATTTGCATTTAAAGAATCTATAGTTTCCGTATACATTTGAATTGTATTTCTTATGAAATCAAAATATTTACTGGATATGCCTTCAGTCAATATCATTTGCTGAGACTGTTGCGATAATTGAATCCCTGAATTTAAATAAGCTGTCTGTATACGTAGAAATTCTTCACTGTCTCCTGGTTTTAATTCAACTACTCCTCCTCTTAGTCTTCTTGTATTTTTTTTATTATTATTACTAACTCTTATTTTACGACTCATATATATTGTAAAAAGAAATAATATGCGCGCTTACTTCGAATAACACTGGGTCGCGATCAAATCGCGAAATCCAGAATCGGTATTTATCTCCACATGCGTCGAATCCTATACAAAACTCTATTCCCACTTTCTCAAATACGAATGGTTTACTATATCTGATGGGCGCATATGTCGTTTTATCTAAAACAATCAACATATGGAAGTACCGGCGAGGCATCGCATCTTCGCTAAAATGTGTGACGCCGATTAATTCACCGTTATATTCTATGAATGCGGAGGATCCTTTCAATGCATTGGGTGCAACCCAAACCGGAGTCGCCGATACAGGCTTAGCGGTCAAATCTTCGCTATTAGAAAGAGAACATTTGCCGTCTTTCACAGTAACAATAACTGGGATATAAGGAGAGGACCCTTCGGAAGCGGGGGGCGTGCGGGGGGCTGCCGCCCCCGCATTCCACTTGTAGATAAACCGCTCCGCCCCATCCGACGATGGAATCGGTACCCAGTTCTTCTCGCAGTATGCATCCGCTGGTGATTCAACTACCTGGGCGTCCGAATACGAAAGTGTCTTATAATCGTAATTACCAATCACCATCCGATTACCACCCGTAGTATGATACCCCACAGTTGTTGCAATGAATCGCACCCTACCATTGTGTTCGTATAAGCGAATATCCTCAATTCCCCGCGAATACATGTTATATCTCGGTAATTCAATGGTCTCGTCCTTCATCTCCTGGTAATCCATCGGCATGAGAACGCCGTTCTCCTCAACCATACGCGAGAACATATTTTTGTTTTGTATAATATTCCGCCCATCATAGAATAAATACGATCCGCTATCATAGTACCAGTAGTTCACATATCGTGTATTCAGGAGATGTTCTCCCTGGAACTTCAGATACGATGCCGAGCCAGGATGAAACAACGCGACATAAGGATAATCATAATTGATCTCCTCACAATCCGGTTTCAATACCTGGGCTATAGTAGCGCATGGTAGATTCGTAAGGATCGTATCATTATGGTCCGCCAAATACCAATGTGGGTTCCAGTCGGAGTTAACCTCCAACCACGCCCAGAAATTCACCTCCCATACCAGACGTTGGGTGGTTTTCACAAACTCGGGGAACTTGGTAGTATACAGATCTCCAAATCGGAGTACGGATGCCTTATCACCGAGGAAAAACCCACCACAGAATCGCCAGAATATGCACTCTGTTACATGCCCGATGTTTAGATTATTATACTTAGACCAACACCCAGGCACTAACATGCATTTTGCCGGAAGTTCGTATTGATCCAAATCTTTCAGAAATCTCAGAGTGCGCACCTTGTCGGAGAACACATGCGATATATTGAAATCAATCCAGGCGAAATGCGTGGAGTCCCATGCGTTCCTCTGGATTGCATCGGTCATCAAATCGGTCTTGGAATTTATCACATACATGTACTTCGCAGTGTCCTTGAGAATACTACGCTGCTGTGGGAGTTGTAGGTCCAGGTTCTCGCATACCGCTTCCACGAACAGTTTGGGAGATTCTATAATATGTACGTTCGGGTATTCTCTGGGAATAAGATGAATTTGATCGGCACTCACATAGAGGCATATTTTGATTCCACTACCGGCGATCTCTCGGAAACGCTCCACTCGCCATGCGACGGTTTTATTTGTGTCGTATTCTTGGTCGTAGATGTGGAAGAAACTGGTAACGAAGGTTATACACATTAGTTGTGTAAACTAAATTAGTTTTATATGGAAACCCTTGAAGAATTAAAATGGAACTTCGTTCCATTTTTTCTTAAGGATTATGACCGATAAGTTTCCAAACTGACGCTTTCAGCGTCCAATTTGAAATCTGCATTGGTTGAAAAATTGAATGATAGATTTTTATTTTACAAAAACTGTAAAACAACGCAACAACACAAACATGGAAAAACATTCCCGTAATCTGGTACTGGCATTTGACACCGAGACTTCTGGTTTCCCGCCGAAGGTCAACCGCTCTGGTGGCGCGCCGGTTCCTCATATCAGCGAGTACCCTCTCATCCTACAGCTCAGTTTCGTAATTTATGATTTGAATACGCAGTCCGTCATACAAGAGTACAATCAATATGTCAAGATTGCGGAAGACGCGGTGATTCCCGAAAGGACGATTGAAGTCCATGGTATTACCAAGCAGATTTGTAATTTGCGTGGCATTCCGATTGAGCATGTATTGGAGGACTTCTATCGCGCATACATGTCGGTTGATCGGGTCATCGGACACAATCTGGCATTTGACCGGAAGATGGTGGAGGTTGAGATGTTACGCCACATCGGTAAGCTCTCGCACATTCCCAATATTATGATGTTATTCAATGATACTTTCAATGATATAAATGACATTGAAACTATCTGTACTATGGCGAAAGGCAAGGACATTTGTAACTTGTATACTACAAACGAGAAGACGGGCGGGCGCTGGAAGAAGTTCCCGAAGTTGTCGGAGTTGCATTTCGCGCTGTTTGATTATGTACCGGGGGACTTGCACGATGCGCTAATGGATACTAAGGTTTGCTTGCGGTGCTATTTGAAGATGGCTTTTGGGATTGAGATGGCGTTTTAGATTTTGCAAGTCTCTCGTTTATTAATTCTTGTAATTGTTTCTTTTCTTTTTCAGTAAGTGGTTTTGGTCGCACATCAACCGATTTATCCGTTGTCTTACCCAATGCGAAATTTATTTTAAATAGTCCGGCTTTCATTTTATCAATATCACTTCGTTTATTTTCTATAGTGTAATTACGTAAATATTCATCTTTTTCCCTTTTCATAGACGCGATAGATGGATGTTTATAGAGACCCCTTTTTGATGTTGTTTCAATATATTTTTCGTTCCTATCCGCTATAACAGTATCTGTTTTATTAATCTCATTTCTATATGTATATGTTTTATTAAAACATAGATCCAGTATTGGTATATACCTAGAACCAACCATATACGATATTTTTAGGATATCTGGATTAACTGCGTCTTGGTCACCTGGATATAATATTGATAATGGCGCATCGCTCAACAAATCTTTAATAAGTATACAAATATGACTTGCGAGGCGCATCCGGTTCTCTTTGAACTCTTCTTTTCTCTCAATAGACTCTTCTCTTCTATCGCGGTTAATAATTTCAATGTCAATATCATGCGTATCTATTGATACGCCTGTAGCTAACATAATAGCACGTGTCCCTTTCCATATAAGTTCAAATTCAAATTGTCGTTCGTTGAATCTGGCTTCCATTATTCCGAAAATTCGTATGAGTTTACAAACTACGCGATTTACACTAATCGCTTGTTCGGGGGTAACAACTACGGAACCAATTTTGACGTTCTTCTTCTTTTGAATTTCCGGAATAAAGAATTTTTTCGTGTCTATATAGGTACAATCCACGTCACGTGATAATTCTTCTATTTCTCCGGGTGTGAAAAAGCGAGACCAAAATGCAGCTCCGTTTCTGTCTATCGGGGGTATAGGAAGTGATTCTGTTCTCGCAGGCGACTTGGCGGATAAAGCTAGCGGCGGCGATAATCCAGTCGGTTCTGGCAAAACAACATCAACGTCAGTCATTGATAATCCAGTCGGTCCTGGCAAAACAACATCAACGTCAGTCATTGATAATCCACTTGTATGTGACTTAGCAGATGCATATGATGAGTTTGACTTTTCAGATAAGTGTGAGTTAGTAGATGCTTCTATTTGTGCTTGCGCTTGTGCTTTTTCTAATTTTTTTTGTGCCTTTTTTTCAGATCTAATCCTCTCCTTTTCTGCTGCCGCTGCTGCTGCTGCCACCTTTTCTGCTTCTGCTGCCACTTTTTCTGCTTCTGCCCTGAGTTTCTTTCTTTCTTCTTTCGCTGCCTCATCTATTGCTTTTTGTAATTTCTTTTGTTCCAAGATTTTGGCATCAGCTTTCGCCTTTTCAGCTTTTTCTGCTGCTATTCTTGCCTGTTCGTCTGCTGCTTTTTTTGCATTTGCTGCCCTTGCTGCTGCTTCTGCTTTTGCCTTTGCTTCCGCTTCTGCTTTTGCCTTTGCGTCGGCTTCTGTTTTTGCCTTTGCGTCGGCTGCCGCTTTTTCTTCAGCCTGTTTTTTTTCAGCTTCCTTTTGTACTCGTTTTGCTTCATACTTTTTATTTGCAGCAATATCAGCTTCTAATTGGGCGTACCCTTGTTGTTGTTTTTTCGCTAATTGAGCTTGCAAATGTTTTTTAGTACTATCATTCAAATGCGGTGGCATACCTCCACGTTTTCGTTTTGTTTTTCTAAAGTTTCGCGTTATTTTACGCCCTTTTTTTGTTTGCCGCATCCTTCTATTATTATAGAATGATATAAAGTTTTATTGCATTAGTTGTGTATGTGCTATATAGTCGGAATATATGGATTAGTGATTCTTTCCTTTATGGAACCGCCAACTATATCCATGCTACCATCTGTCGGTAAGTTGTTTATTCCGACATATAATTATATAACGCATGGATCGTCCTATACACCGGTAACTGTTCCATCGCTGGAAATCAAACCCACGATGTTGCCTTATACTTCGCCCTATAGTAAATTGGTGTATCAAGCGCCTCGTGATATGAATTCCGTGCAGTGGGTCGGTGCGGACACGTGTATTCTAAATTCAGATCGGGTTGTATTCTCTACCGAATGGGAATCGTTGGGAAATTCGGTTCTTCCCTATATTCCAGACTTGGATGTTGCGATCGGCGGAATCATCAAATTTAGCCTAGAGACCTTTGGAACAATTCCTGTTCCCGAAACCCCGAGCGAACTATACATCCATAGTCCTTATGGCGCCGTACATTATCCTATAGTTAAATTACCAGAGATAGGTCAGTCGGTTTCGTATGAGATACCACTAGTTGCTAGTGAATGGATAGGGAAGTTTTCTGATATTTTACGACATTACGATACAATGGAATTGCGATTCAGTCCTCATGCCCGTGTTCGGATCAAAGGAATAACCGTACAAGCGGCGATGTAAATATATACGTTTATATTATAGATGCCGTCGGTTGAAATCATAAAAGAACAGAAGCGGCTTATTGAGAAACTTCAACAGGATTTATTGAAAAACCTTGGAAATTTCAAGCGGATATGCAAAGAGCAAAATTCGGCAGAGTTGAATAAGGTATTGGCGATGGTATTGAAAGTGAAGGAAAACAAGCAAAAAAGGTACAAAACGGATGATGAGGAATTGAAGGCGCTCTATTTAGCTTTTCACCGGGGTACTGCAACTGTGAGTGCAAATACAACCACCAGTGCAAATACAAGCACTAGATCTAGATCCACCGGCAATCGTAGCGCGCGCTCAACCAGGAGAATGCGTAGTCCACGAATGCGTGGTGGAATGATAAGGATACTGTTAGGTTTAATCGTAATACTGGTTTTCTTGGCAAGTACGGTTGACTCTGCTATCGGTATGTCCGCGAAAAGTCTAACGAAACCACAAATCAAGAAGGCATTCAGCGAAGATAAAGCATATACTATGGAAATGGCATTGGCAAATACCGGTGGTTCATGTCTCCCTGTAGCAGAACTGGCGGCGTCAGCTGCGTCGGGCGAAGAGACCGTCAAGAAATGGGCCGATACTAAAAACCATACGGCAATCGCCGAGAAATTGGACGATTTTGGTATACAAGGCATAGACAAGGACTTGGCCGGATGGGTGGCCGCGTCACACGCGCATGGTAGTGACACTACGTTATATGATGACGAACCACCTGATACGAAAGCCGGATTTGCATCATGGGATGAAATGACAAGCGTAACGAATGCTGCTGCCGATAATATTTACGAGCACTGGTCTACCAATGTTGGTGGTAATACAGGAGATGACATATGCATGTATCGTCTTTCAATTGCAAGCACACAAACTTACGCAGGACATGCGATCGTAGGTATCGTTCGTAAGGGCGCAGGCGGAAAACTATACCATGGATACATTGATAGCAATCGGTTTGCGGGACTGGTTGAAAATGACGTGCATTGGTTATATGTTGAACCTGGGTTTTTCAGTATGCGTGAACGATTTGAGCTGGGTAATTCAGTCAAAGTGTCAGATAAACCGCTATTTCAAGTTATAGATTCGTTTGGAAACGCGCTTTTAGGTCGTGTAGATCAGGACTTTTCACCTTCCGTTTTTTTCCAACAGTGGTTGCATAGTAATCCATTGGAAACGAAGTACGAGCCTGGTGTTATTGAATTTGATTATGAGAATAATGGGAAGTTGGATAGGAACTCACCGAAATATCCTGGTGATATATTCCCGCCATTACGATATGACGTATCAGTGTATAGAAATTTCTTGGAAATGAAACGCCAAGCTAACTGGTTAGCGAGAGAATATGCCGAATTTGCTGTAGAACACCAGACAAAATCGGTTGATATAGATTATACATGCAAGCGGAATGATCCGGAGAATTGTAAGCCTTATAAATTGAAGGCGAAATCTGTATAATATATAGATAAATATATATATATATTATAACTACGATGTCGTTTTTTACACTTTTTACAAAGAAAAAACCGGATCCGCCGATTCAATCCCCTCTAGATAGGAAACGAAGCGACGAAGCGCCTCTGAAACAAAAAATCTGCGTGTGTAATCCTACAAAAATAAATCAGAGTTCGTACAAAACACTAAGTAAGATAGATAGTAAACCAGACGGGAGTTTAATATGCAGTAATGAGAGTGAGGGAAATTCAGGAATAAAGGTTTGTCTACCTAGTTTCGCATCCGATTACCAAATTGATACCAGCACAACGGTTGCTCTAACAATTTATACAACAATATATGGAGGAGATACAAGTAAAAAAGAAAAAATGTCATTTGAAGATATAATGGGCGAGATAGAAATGTTACACGAATTTAAAGATATTACGCCTGAATTGAAAGGTGTATTTTTTATAACAGATCCAATTATACCAAGAACAAGCGCAGACGAAACAAGCGCAGACGAAACAAACAGACACGAAACAAGTACATTCATAACAAGCGCGCATAAAACTTATGGAATTTCTAATGACAAAGGTGTAATAAATAACAATATATTTATTGCCGGTGAGAATATTATTGATATGCGGGAGGAAATTGGCGAAATAAAAGATAAAATTCAAATAGTTGTATTATTGATGGAAAAAGGTGAAACTAATTATGATATTAAAAATGCTAACGATGCTAAACAAATTGTGGAATTAATAGATACCATAATTGGTAAAGGTAAAATTTGTATAGATTTTAAATATGATAATACATGCCGAAGAATAGGCAGAGATAAAAAAATATTACTTATAGACACAGATAAAGTCATGTTTTTAGATATAACAGAAGAACAGAAAATAATTGCGAAAAAGTATATGATCTTATTATTTATTACTGACATGTATGATGCAATTTATTTTTATACACAAAAAAAAGACACTGAGAATCTAATCCATTTCAAATTAATTATACAACAAATGGTTGAATTGTATAAAACGATTAAACTACCTGAAACAAATGATTTATTAAATGGAATTGAGACTATATCATGGAAAATCCCAACGAGGACTCCTATGAGTATATTGATTAATTATATGGTCCTTCCCAATGATATTCAAACATCTCCTGATATAACACCTTCTGAGTTACTTATATTACACGTTAAACATCATTATGTATTAAAGAATGCTGATAATGTTAGTTATACTGGTAATATAAATAGAGAGGAGAAGGAGCATATTGATATCCCGACATTTCAGGTAGTATATGCGGCTAACGAATGTATAGAAAAAATGTTTAAAGAGATTGAAAAGATTACTAAAAAAGGCGGAAAAACCCGAAGAAAACGTAATAAATCCAAGTCAAAACGTAAGACAAAAACAAAGCGCTAGATTTTATATACAATTATTATATATAGAATGGGTACTGCATTTACGGACAAATATTCCTTATTGCACTTTGCAACGGGCGTAGTTGTATATTACTGGGGCATGTCACTTACAGCTTGGATTATAATTCATATCATATTCGAGTATGTGGAGAATACGCAACTTGGCATAAAAATTATCAATAAAATAACCTTGTGGCCCGGTGGTAAAGATAAACCGGATACACTTATCAACCGAATAGGAGACATATTTTATGGATTATTAGGATGGGCGGTTGCAGATTTGTGTTGTGCCCTATAAAAATTGATTCTATCAACCCGTCTATTTTACAAAGAGCACTTAAACCAACAACATGACGACCATCACATTCTACGACGACATTGAGAAGATTCAGGGGCAGGGGTATTTGGATAGGGGGCAGCAGATGACCGACGAAACGTCGGTATATAAGACGTTGAACGACACCGTCATTACGCGAGAGCAGCTTACGGATCCCAAGACGATTGGTACAATTGCCGACGCGTACTACGTGGCCGTAGGTGGTATGGCCCGGATCCTAAACTATTCGTATTGCAGCAACATCAATATGAATAGTGTCGGCGACCAAATAACGCAGGTGACTGTGCGTAGGCATGAGATCGCGATGATGCGATTGTTCTCGGAAATGAACGCAACACGCCTCAAGCTCAGGCCACTCATTCTCCAGTGCGCCGAGGATCCGAAGGTGAAGGACTATCTAGATCGTTTAAACAAGGGCACCCTAAAGTCGCGTCGGATTCTGCTTCTCAGTCAGTGTCTGGACCATATCAACAACGTGACTTGGCAGTATAATGTGAGTATTCCGGACGAGATGGATGATGATGAGATTGTGTATCTATACGATAAGCTACTGGGAGAGAATTATGGGAAGACGGTTCCGGAAAACGTTGGACGCATCATGTATGCGTGGGATACGGTCATAGAGGATGGGGATACACCGCTGTAGCCGGCTTTGCCGACGTAACCGGTGTTTGTATATATATGTATATATTTTTTTATGCATACATATAAAAATGAAACCATACGCTTTTTACTGTTTAGCCTTCCAGACCTGGTGTTCTCCCGAATACAAAATACATGGTCTGTGGCCTGATTATGATGCGAGTAGTTATCCCAGTTATTGCGCTGATACGCCGTTTGACCTGGACGAACTAAAAAAATCCCCGAAATACGAGGACTTACTGGAGAATTGGTATGATTGTAATATGAATGAAACGATTGCGCTCTACGAACATGAGTGGTTGAAGCACGGCACCTGCGTGGCAGTACAGACGGGACTCGGCCAAAACGAATACTTTGAGAAGACACTGGAGCTGTTTATGCAATATAAGGATATGGGGTTAGAAGAGATACATCTGGACTTGGATTTTATGCCTATGACTGTGGGGCTGTCGCCCCCTCTTTTTTGAATTATTCACCATAAGGGAGGGGTCGTAGGGGAACCGTAGGTTCCCCATTTACATACCCGATGAGCGGAGAGCGCATACAATTCTCAATATTCTTTATGAACTTGTCTTCCTCCGCTTCTGTGACCGCCGCGTACAATCGGTCAAAATCTTTACGAAGATGGCCGTAGGCAAATGTATCAAACTTATACTGTGACGAACTGAATTCGCGACTTTGGATGTGGAGACGGCACCTATGCATTTCAACAACGGTCTTTTTTTCCTGTGCCGTTGCCGAGCCATTCATACAGGCACTGATTCTATCGGCAAATGCCGGGTCGTTCACGCGATCTAGCAAATACTCGCCCAGCTTCTCACGCATCTTATGCAACATCCAGAGCGCCCGAACCACAGTAGTCTTTAGTTCATCGTCGCCGTTCCTATTTATCTCTGCGATGCTCTGCTGGATAATAGCAACGGTCACGTGTAGGGTACCGACATAGCACCGATATAGGAAATCGTCTGTTACTTTGTCGGTCCAGTCCATCTCTAAGGTCTGTTCATAGAGGAGGTAAGCGAATGGAACGAACTTCTTTACTTCGTTCTGACTGAAAAGCGTTTCCTGCAATTCAAAATACCTTTTCTCGTTGAGAGTGAATATAACAAATGGCTTTCCTTCCATTTCCTTTGTCAGCGCCTTTGTGTATTCATCATACTTTTCTTGGTTGATTGTTAGACCGTTCATGTTTTGTGTTGGTTTTAGTAAAATAAATCAGTGTAAATAAGTATAGAATCAATTTTACGGGGGGTCGCAACCCCCCGTTAACCCCCTGTATTAACTCCCACTCTACGAAGGCGGGGGGTTTATGGGGGGCGGCAGCCCCCCATATTAGATATACCCACAAACCACAACATGCCAACATCCACTCACATCCTGAACCAGCTGGAACGGCTTCCCGCATCCATAAATGGTACCACTTGTAGCTAACGCATCGCACACTTCTTTTGGTAAGTGTGGATCAATCTGTTTAAAATCTGCCTTCAGTATACCACACCGGAATATCTTACAGTTCAATTCAACAATCTCGCACGCCTGTTTGCAGTGCGGACATTCAATGATATTATTTTCCATGGTTGATTGCGTAATATACAAGTATCCGTATAAATCATTTTTTTATAAAATTGATTTATTATAGTTAGAATAACGATGCATTCAAATGAAATGAAATTATACACCAAAGACGAACGGGTTGCCGCCCTATTGAAGCAGCGGAATCCGGCATATACATACAATACGGTCGCTGCCACCGCTATATGGCTGAATTATTTATCAAAATACTCGGAAAACAAACAACACATTAAGGCTGTATGTAGTCTCATAGAGAAAGAAGTCTCTATCATTACGGACGCATTTAGAGATAGCGAAATCATCCAAATTGCATTCTTCGGACAACACGATAATGTAACTGCCGTGCCGGCAGTGAGTAACTTAGATGATGTTGTCGTTACATCGGAGACACTGGGTTCGGGGGGCTTCGGCACCGTATTCGTAGGTAAATTGAATGGTAAAAACGTGGCAGTGAAATCGTATACGCACATAGATCAAAAACGCGCGACGAAAAAGTATGGCGAGTGGTGTATTTGTATGAAAGAATATGCGTTGTTGTGTAAATTACAGGATACTGGTGTTGTCGGACGATTGTATGGCGTGGGATGGAACGAGGGATGTTGGCGGATGGTGATGGAGCGCCATTCTATACGGGCGTTGAAATGGAGATACCATACTATGTATACCGCTGAAAATACTAAACAAATCATATGCGACATGTTTGCTGCGATCCGCACGATACATGAGGTAACCGGCTACGTCCATGGCGATGTGAAACCGGAGAACATGATGATTGATATAGTTGACGGTAAACCTACGGTAAAAATAATAGATTTCGGACTTTCGGAACCCATAGGCGTATTGACAAAGGACCATCAGTATATACACACGATCTATTGGCGGTCACCGGAGTTATTGGATGAGTTGCCATGTGACCTGGTTCTCGCGGATGCGTGGGCTGCGGCAGTTACCGCGTTTGATATCATGGCTGGGCGTTGTGTGATGTACGAACTGGGCGCCAAAACGGACATAGATGTGATTGACATGTCAAACCTACTGTTCTGGAGTTGTTTGAATCGTAGTGTGATACCAGAGGAATGGGAACCGTTTATAGAGGAGGATCTGGTGGAATTTGCGAATGAAATATATGGGAAGTACATAGTTAGGGGGAACCTTAGGGGGGACCTAAGGTTCCCCCTTACCCCCTCCTCCGAGTAACCTTAGGGCGGACCTAAGGTTCCCCCTTACCCCCTCCTCTGCTTAATAGGGGGGACCTAAGGTTCCCCCTTACCCCCTCCTCTGCGTAATATATTGGCTGTATACGTATATACAGCTAATAATTCGTTTATCTTCCGATTCCCCACCCCCAGTTCTTCCTTCCGAATCCCCAGTTCTGCATTATATACAATCATTACATAATATTTCTATATAGTATTTTTTATTTACTAAATATTTGGTTTTAACTTAGAGCTATTGCGTTTATTATATAAATCAATGATAAAGGTATTCGTAATTCATTATGCCAAACTACTGGATCGGAAGCGTCATATTCTAGCGCAATTTGCGAAACATGACATTACAGACTATGAATTCGTGGAGATAGATCGGGATGCCCTGGATCGCGAAGATACCAGCATGTTTGAACTGGGTTATAATCCGGCACAGATTGCAATTTCGCTCTCGCACTTTTACGCCTATAGGAGGATTGCCGAACAAGAGGAATGTGGATTGATCTTGGAAGACGATGTCATATTGTCCGATTTTTTCGTTTATATATTGGACTCATATATGACGTATTTGCCTGCGAACTATGGTGCGTTATTTGTCGGTGATGGATGCAACCTACATATCCGTCCTCCGGACATCGTCCCTGGAAAATATGTGTATGAGAAATCGCACGAGCCGACGAGCTGGGGAGGTCAGGGTGCTACGCGATGTGCGGATAGTTATATAGTTAGTAATGCGTGCGCGAAGCGCCTTTGCTCGTACATTGATGGCATCACTCAAAAAATCAACTTGCCGATTGATTGGCTGCTGAATATCATGCTGAAGGATACCGATAGTTTGGTATATTGGGCTGAGCCGACGATCGCTACGCAGGGGACACAGAATGGTACGTTCGCGACGTCCTACTAGATCAGGGAACCTACGGTTCCCCGAACCCCTCCCTTTAAACTGCCACCGGTGATAGAGACTTACTTGCTAGCTAGAGGCGCAACCCTTCAACACCTCCCTAGATTTAGGTTCGGCGCGCCTTAGATCGCGAATTACGAACCGTAGATACTCCTCCACTAGCTAGACTGTTATGTTTGTAGTATACTTGTGCGTTGTTTGTATATAATGATGTAAATAATCGTTGAATTGTTTCCGTAGTAGTAGTAGGAAGAGGAGTCGGCGGGGTCGCATCATATCCCGATGGAACTGACAGAAATCCCCCAACATTTGAATTTACTGCTGTAGATCCAACTGTTCCAAAGAATCCATATGCCGTAAACATAAACATGGTGCTTGGTAAAATGGGAGGGAATCCGGTTGGAACAGTAAAATTGGAAGTGTATTTTGCAAACCCTTTGTTCCATGAAAAATATGTCATATACCCACCAAACGCGGCTATATCTGACTTTGTTTCTTCATTTCCAATTGTTAATTCAGCTGTACTGTTATAATCATTCGTGTCAGCTATGCTTCCTATCTGCGTTCCATTCATAAAGATTCGCGTTGTACCTGAACTTCGCGATATAGCAAAATGGACCCATACATTTTTATATTCAATTGAGTTTAACTCTGCTATACTATTTGGAGTGCTGTTACGCCAAAAATAAAAAATGCTTTGTTCTGTGCCAAGTATTTTTTCAATAGAAACTCCGATATTTATGAAGTTAGCAAATGAACCCATTTGAAAAATACGTGGGTAAGGGTTTATATCTGTTTGGTATTGCTGCCATTCAACAGTGAAATCGCCTGTACGGAAATTGAGAGCTGCCGAATTCGGCACTGACAAATAAGATGTTTCATTGCCTAAAAAGTTTAGACTTGACATTATACATTATATTTATAAATTTTTGCTTGTAATCTGTTATTTATTGAAATATACTGTTAAACCGATGAAGATTTCAATTGGGACGCCAAAGGCGTCCGATTGAAGACTTATCGGTCAGCACCTTGAAAGATTAAAATGGGAGGCGTCCCATTTTAAATCTTCAAGGGTGTAAAATTGAACTTGGGAATATACTCAACTTCAATCACTCCAAATAAAATGCCAAAAGAATTTGATCCTACGCTCGGCGCCCTGATTCCCGAGGACGTGGTTTACGAGATCCTTACCATGAGCGGTCATGGGAATTGGAGGGGGTCCAAGTTCATGTATCGCATACCAGCCGACGACCCGCGGCGCGCCATCTTGCGGACAATACCTCCCGTACAGAGTGTCAAGTTCTTTGTGGATATCAGTGGGAACGGGTTTACGGGCGCAACATATGATTACTTTGTCAGATTGAACGACCGCTATGAAATCGCCACCGCGGAGTTTTATGGAGACAGACAAAAGATGATAAGGTATTATGTGTTGAAGGACAACGTGCAGATTCATTGCGAGCAAATTTACTGCGATTATTAGACCCTGACGAAAACCTCCTGATTCATAAAGAAAAATTGAAAATCAATTTGCATGTCATTTTTAATGGCACTATAACACAACAACATAACATGCAACTGAGAAGTGGAAAGAAGATTGGTGAGCGGCTGTATATTTCGCCCAAGGCATTGCTGAACTCTATTTATCTTGATACGGATGTAGATACCATGCACGCAGGCGGTTGGTTAGCTAAGGTACAGTGGACCACGGGAACGTTGAATTATATCAGTGAGTATTCCGACGAGAAGTTGGCGAGCATTGATGATACGAACGACTGGCTGCGTGAAGTATATTTGCGTTCGGTTGAGATTATTTATAAGGTTATTCAGCTTTCTTATACGGATACGGCCAAGGCGTTCACTGCTAAGACCAAGTGTACGCTGATTCGCCTCTTAGAAGCGGCACAATATTTACAACTGATAACGGGTAAGGTTCTCTGGGATACGCGTAATAGACCTCACATTCGTGAGTTCTTGGAATCGCAGACGGATGACGCGGAACACCTGTATAGGGTTCTCAGACACCTGATTAGTAACGAGAATATCGCACATGATTATAAGATTTATACATACAACTCTGGCGAGTATTCCGATGAGGAAACGTGGGATTATTATTTCGGAGTACACACCGACTATCAAGAATATGCGAATGAAGACCACTTCATGAACCAGATTGATGATTGTATGTACGGGGAGATCCGATACTGGAACTGGAGGATGCTTGAGTAGGCTGGAGGAAGAGGTTGTTTTATTATTTTTTTTGATAAAACGACATAAATATATATCTATTATATAAACATTATGGTTGATGTATACGAGTATCTATTGACGCCAAACCACGAACATATTGTGAAAGGGTTTACCAAGTATAAAAATCACGACGAAAATAAGCCGTACTTCAATCTCGTTCGTATTTTTCAGTCCGTAGAAATTGAACTGAGTACTTATGAACCACTAAAGGAATCTACAATTGAAATTGCTAGCGACGGTGAAAGCATCTGGAAGGCTCTGCATGATAGATATCATTGTTATTTTTTAACAACATTCAAAGGGTATTGCAATATTGATTTTTCGCATGATATGCCGGAAGATGTGCGGGAAAAACTAACAGAGAACCCTAATTATGACCTGGAAGAAGAGCTTGGTTGGTATAACAATTATGGGTATTGGAATGATGGCGCGTATGGGTATGAGTCCGAATCAGAAGTCCCTGAAGAAAAATGGTTTGATGATGCTTGGGTGTATACGTCGTTTTCAGTATCATTTGTAAGACATACACCTCCACCACCGCGGAATGATCCGCCGCCAAGGCCGGAAAAACCATACGAACATATGCTCGGACCGTTGGAAGAAATTAAGTTAGATGATATCATCCACCATTGAAAAATAAGGAGGGGTCTCAGGGGAACCATTTGGTTCCCCTCTTTAAGTAGAAAAATCAATAAGTGTTAGAATTGTTTGGGATGCCTGCATTATTAATAGGTTGAAATATTTATACATAAACGTATCTATATTTATATGTATAGTATAAATATGCGAACTAGCGACGCAGATTATAGCAATACCATAATTTACAAAATTTCATGTAAGGATGTATCTATAACAGATTTGTATGTCGGACACACCACCGATTTTACGAAACGCAGAAAGTCACATCGGCATGCATGCGATGATCCTAAGGCAAATGCCAAACTGTATACATTTATACGCGAGCATGGCGGTTGGCAAAATTGGAAGATAGAAATAGTTAATTTTTTCAATTGTAGTGACCTCGCCGAAGCACGACAAAAGGAACAAGAATATTTCACATCACTTGGCGCGACTTTAAATAGTGTTGAGCCTTTTCCTAGCGCGAAAGCTATTGTAGAAAATAAACCGAAAATAATCGTTGTAAATCCGCCGACAACAGTTGAAAATAATCGCGATACATTTGTATGTGAATCATGTGATTATTCGTGTGTTGCCAAACAGCATTATAAACAACACTGCAACACAGCTAAGCATAAAAAATGCATTGATAATAAACAAACGACGAATGATGTGAAATTTAGTTGTAATATTTGTATGAAAACATATATGGATCGTAGCGGTTTATGGAGACATAAGAAAACTTGCTTGGCACCAGAAAATAAAATAGATATTTTGTTATCAGAAAGCCAAGAACTGCGTAATTTTATTACAGAACAAACAAAACTATTTACAGAAAGCATTAATACTATTATGGAAAATAATACAGAACTAATTATTAAATTGACAGAATTGCAGTTTCCAAGAACCTAAGGAATACCTTCTTTAAGTAGAAAAATCAATAAGTGTTAGAATTGTTTGGAAGGCCTGCATTATTAATAGGTTGAAATATTTTTTGGACATTTTAAGAATGTCCAAAAATCATTTTACAGACTTCAAAAATCTGGAAAATCGCACTTCGCAGCATGATGCTTTGATTTTGATTTATCCATAAAAACTCTGACTGCTTAATTTTTTGCGTATTTTTGCATGGGTTTTTTTCGCCCCAGATAATATAGGACCTTTTAGTAGAATGGAAAGGACCCAAAAAAACGCCGAATATTTTTCATGCGAGCCATGCCATTTTACGTGTGCGAAATTATCAGAATGGTCTAGACATATAGCCACCCGTAAGCATTTAGGCGCGACAACAGATGGGTCCGAAAAACGCCAGGATTATGTATGCAAAAAATGTAACATAACATGCTGTAAATTATCAAAGTGGAATAGACATATTTTAACTGCGAAACATCTGAATGATAACCGAATGCCTACTCCCGAAAAACGCTTCGCTTGTGGAAAATGTAAGAAGGAGTATAAATCACAAAGTAGTCTTAAGTATCATGAAACGAAATGTACTCATGTAGAAACACAATACGTTGCTATAATAGATCGCCTTATAAATGAGAACGCCGAATTACGTAACTTTATAGTGGAACAAACGAAAACAGTTTCAGACACCATGAGTAAAACTATAGAAACGATTATGGTACAAAATAACGAAAATATGAGTAAAATTATAGAAACATGTAAACCAATCAACAACAACACCACCACAATCAATAACAATAACAACCAGCGATTCAACATCAATGTATTCCTCAACGAACAGTGCAAAGACGCGATCAACTTCTCTGATTTCGTAAAGAATATTCAGATATCCTACGAGGACCTGGAGAACAACGCCCAACTCGGCTTCGTAAATGGCATTTCCAAGATTTTTATGGATAACTTAAAACAACTGGATGTTAATGAGCGTCCAATTCATTGTACGGACGTGAAACGGGAGACCATGTATATCAAAGATGATAATACATGGACCAAACAAGCGGATGACGAAAAACTACAAAAAGCTATACAAACAGTATCCTATAGAAGTATGGGAAAGCTGGCAGAGTGGAAAAATGAGAACCCGGAATATAAAGATTGCAACTCCGAGTTCTCACAGAAGTGCTTGGATATCCAAAGGCAAACACTCGCAGGAAGTGATCGGGGAGTGTACTACCCCAAAGTGATCCACGCGCTGGCGAGGGAGACGATCGTTGAGAAGTAGGGGGACCAATGGTCCCCCTTAAACCCCTCCTTTATAAGAAGGACAGTTTAATTTAAGGGAGGGGTTCAAGGGGAACCGTAGGTTCCCCTGTCATAGACATTACGCAACATATCCTCATAAGATTTCATAAACAGACCTGGATTCATCAACTGCTTGAAACCCTGCTGAATCGTCGTCTTGTATTCATCAATCTTCGCAGGATTTTCCGAAAGGCGCTTAACAATATTCACGTATTCATCGTCGGAATACGCGACTAACTCAGGAAATCCCGAATTTATCAATAACGAAGCCGTCACATTATGCGAGTGATAGTCCTTATGGTACTTGGTTACAATCGGAATGGACTTATCCATACACTTGCACGATGTGGTCGTTCCGGAATAAGGGAACGGATCCAACATAACATCTATCTTGGAATACAACTGCAAATACTCCCCCTCCGTGGCTAAAAATGGTACGAATATAATACGATCACTGGTCGTATCCAGCTTATCAAAATAGAACTTGCGGCGGGTAGGGGTATTCGTCTTCAATAACATCATGAGCTTAATGCGAGGACAATCGGCCAACATCTTACGCCATGTTTCCAACGTTGCCTCAGTATTCTTGGTTTCCTTGTTGAGCGACGCAACGATGATACAGTCCGTCGGCGTTTTACGGGGAATAACAACTGCATTATCGTAAATCTGGTGATACAACAAGAAGCACTTAGGTAGCCTGTAAAACTGTTCGCTATAATATTGCTTAGTGTCCTTATGATCTGCAATTGCATCGGTAATTCTGTATTTTATCGCAGACATTCCAGTAGTATTCGGAAAACCCAAATATGTCATCTGGACCGGCGCCGGGTTGAGAGCAAACACTTCCAGTGCATTTCTTGCTGAATGGCCGGACAAATCAATCAACACATCAATACCAATGCTATGGATCAATCTGGCCGAATCTGCGTCACTCATACCAGTAATATCATGAAACTTCACGCGAGGCATGTTAGATGCATATGTTTTGTCGCACAATGTAGTAATCGTAAAGCAATGTATATCAAAATCCAACGAGTGATGGAATAAAATCGGTGATATGAAATTTGATACCACATGGTAGTTGAAGTCACCTGATACATAACCGATACGAAGCCTGCCCGTCATATTCTTCGTATGGGTAAATATCTTATGATTTCCTACGGCTTCATTAAATGACCGGTATAGTTTCTCCAAATCTTTGTGTTCGTAATACATGTAATCGTGCGTAATGAATAAATTATCATACGCGTTTTTGCGTTCAATTCCGTTGCTAATGTTATGCTTCTTATTCAGGTCAATTGCCTCTGTCAGATATTTTACTGCCTGTTTACTTTTACCAATATCATTTGACGTAACTCCGACATTAGATAGGCACAAAAACCTAAGTTCGTTGGGTAGATTGGGGTTATTCAACAGTCCTTCCACAATCTCTATGGACTTCTCAAAGTTTCGCTTTTTGGCTTCTACTGCCGATACCAGTAGCTTGAAACGAAAATCGGACACTTCATATAGATAGTTTTTGAGTTCCTTGTTAATTTGATCTATTAGCTCAAAACAGTCGGTATCAAAATAAATCTTCAGCATATCAATGAGGTTTTCAGTTAGCATGGGCTCTAACTCATAACACTTACGGAACCATACTAACGCCCTATACCGATTTACGTCCTTGTAAATGCATCCTACGATGTAGTGCAGATATGCGTCTTTCGGATACACAAGTAACAACCGGTGGATAATATCCTCCTTAATGTTAAGGTTAATGGTGTTGTCGTAAATAATCTTTAGTCCGACGGTTTTCAGATCCTCGCCTGTTGTCTGTACGTGATACAGACGGTCAAATATGTTATTGAAATCCGTAACCAGCGACATGATAATGTATAAATAAGGCAAATTATTTATATATTGTATTTTTTACATAATATATTTGTGCTAACAACAGCCCCATTTGCTGTGTGTCTTCATCATTGTTAAGTTGATTGAATCGCTTTCCGACCACAACTGCTTGGGTAACAATGCGTCAAATACAAAATCTACAGATTCGGTCCTGGCGCTAGTTTCAAAAAACAGCATCTCGTGTTCTTTCGCCCAATCGGCACCTTCGCTGTATTCCACGACCCGAACTGTATCATCAAACGTCATGAGATCAGTTTTATTACCGACCAATGCAACTACTACATCTTCATGTTTTTTTACTTTGAGCGCACTCTGTTGCGCGGATATGAAACTCCTTTTGTTGGTAATGTCATATATGACTATGGCTATATGGGTGCCTCTATAATACAACGGAACGAGAGATCTGTATCTCTCTTGGCCGGCGGTATCCCATATATGTAAATATCCCTTGAATTTGGGCGTATTCACATATTTGGAAATCATCGCCGCACCGATCGTCGGTGTTTGCGATTCCAATGCAACCCCATACACATATTGATGCACGAACGATGTTTTGCCTACATTTGAATCACCCAATAGAATTACTTTCACTGACATACTATATAATATCTTCAACGGTTTAATTTCCAATTTACATAATACTCATTGATTACATTTTCTAACATAGATTCATATGTAGAAAATCGTTGGTTAGGAAATAGTTCTAAATCAAAATTTTCGGATACCCACCATACGTATTCATTTGTTAATAAACTACGAAATACACAATGTTGATGAAATGCTCGCCGAAACCCTTTCTCTTGTATAAATGGCTCACCCTTTATTATCAAAGGAGATACATCATCCACGGTTTGTAACCAAGATGTCAAATAGTCTCTTAAATCTTGTTTTGTTTCAGGAGGGTTTTTATAAAAATCGTACATTTCAGTCATAATAATAATAATAATAATAATAATATTATTACAACCCTTTAAATCCTTGCATGTCTAATAAATACGACGGCAAATCAATAAGGTATTATCGTATATATTGGTCGGGTGTGGTAAAACCCGCATGCGGAATGAAAATCCAGGATACTTAACACGCCATTCGTTCAACTTAACGGTCCACCGATCCAGTGTATAGTGCATGATATCCTCAATGATGAAAAATCCGCCGACCTTCACCATATGACAGCTATTCTCAAAGAAATTCACATTGGATTCATAAATGTGTAGTCCATCCTCAATAATAATATCAAACCCATCAGCAAGGTCCGGATGAGACCACATCTCACGTATTACGTCACCGTTGTTTTGGTCGCAAAAATACGTCTTGATGCGCTGTTCCTCAAAAAGAACACCCTTATCAATATCGGCGCCGAATATGGATGCATTTTTGAAATATTGTTTCCAACCACGGAGTGATGCCCCTGGTCGCCCATCAGGTCCCATGTTAGACGGGAAATTTGTATTGTTTGTTCCCAATCCGAGTTCAAATACACGTAATTCGTCATCTCGCATATCCCGAAATAATTCGTCGTAGGTTCGCGTGTAATTATGGTTACGTGTGAGAGCTGGATCGCCCTTATCGCTGCCATAGTAATGCATAATAAAGCATAGATCAGTAGACATATGATTTATTATAATAATTATTTAGGTTCTATATACATTTCTTCCAATAAGTAATACCCGTGGTATCCGAGCGCGGCGAATCCCATCATTAAAACCAGTTCAAAGAATTTACGCTCCGTTTCAACACCGTTGTATCCGATATACATGAGAAGAGGTCCGACCAGGAATATATGGATGTAATTTACCCAGCCACTCTTCTTAACAGACGCCTTATATGCGTGGTATGGTATTATGACAGCTCCTAAACCAAGTAATAATGGGAACATGAACGCTGGAATTTCCGTCCTACGAATACCAACGTACAAGAAAAGACTGGCTACGATCAAAACATGGAAAAGACTAACGAATCGCATATATTATATATAATCTTGGTATATATAATATATGTCGGATTTTACTACCATTAACAGCGCCCTCGTTTTACTTCTTCAATCTAAAAATGCGCTTACGCCTCGTGCGTTTTCCTCCCAGCGACCTGCTGTATTTTAACTTAGTTTTTTGTGGCGATTTAAATGATTTCGACGATTTAAATGATTTGAGTGTTTTCGGTGATTTGTTATTATTATCAACTATGCGCAATATATACGATTTGTATTCATCTTTCGCAATCGGTTCACGTGTAATTGGGTTTATATCTTTGTTTTCTATATACTTGTCGAATCCTTCCTTTGAAAATATGTAATTGCATATATTACGATTTTTTCGTGTTACAAAGGGTTTTTCATCAATAGTCGCATTTGTATCAAATACTTCTTCGGTTTTTGGGTTGTGTAATGTGATTATATTGCCATCTATCCATCCTTCCCGGCTAAATACGTCTTCACAATCATTTAACGCGGACTTCGTAATTTTCAGTAGACTATATAACAGCTTGTCGTTTTCAAAGTACCCCTCCGTTTTTTTACCATTTGCCTCAGTTAATACTCCGTTTCCGTTATATTGACTATCAATCCAATCACCATCGTATGTTGTACCATTAATATATGTGTATTTTCCTTTTCCATACATTTTATTCTCTTTGAATTCTCCTTCATAACAAATGCTGCCATCTTTGTAGAATAACTTCCCTTTCCCGTCACATAGATCATTTATAAAATCACCCTCGTATGATTTACCATCTGCATATGTTAATTTTCCTTTTCCATCCTTTGTACCCTTTTTGAATTCTCCTTCGTAACAAATGCTGCCATCTTTGTAGAATATCGTCCCTTTCCCGTCAAATAGACCATTTATAAAATCACCATCATATGATGTACCATCACTACATTTGAGTTTTCCTTTGCCGTGATATTTATCCTTTTTTAATTCTCCTTCGTACAAAATGCTGCCATCTTTTTTTAATACCTTCCCTTGTCCGTCTTCCCTATCACCTTCTTTCCATTCTCCTTCCCAAACCTGTCCACTTTTAAATTGTAAAGAACCTTTGCCGTGATATAGATTATTTTTCCATTCTCCTTTGTAACTCGCTAGATTATTATCCTTAATATCCTTATGATATATCATTTCCCCATGTCCCTCTAACTTATTATGTAAGACATCTCCTGTGTATACGTTCATGCTCTTGAATACGATAGTTGCTCTTCCGTTTTGCTCGTCATTGACCCAATCTCCGTCGTATTTATTACCATTGGCGTATTCAAATTTTCCATGTCCATGCCGCTTACCATCTTTCCACTCTCCATCATAAGTCCCTCTTCCGTCCGGGTATGTATATGTCCCTTTTCCATCCTGTGGCTTGTCGCTCATCTATATAGTATATGTTTATATTTTTCATAAAAAAATATACACGTCTAAATCCGATAGTTTTATTTAAACTGTAAAAGTTTTCTTTGGAAAAGGTACTATTCATCTTCAATGGTGTATATTATATATTTTGTTAGTATATAATATATATGAGTGATTTTAGCTATCAAAGTACCCAAATCGCTATGAGTGGTGGCAAAAAACTAGTGCGTAATGTGAGTATAAAAAACGGTAAGGGATACAAAAGCGTAGAGAGATATTGCAAGGGGAAGTGCAATTCAACCATGAAACGCCGTCTTATTTTGAAAGAGATCAAGATGATTGAGCGTAACCAATATATACCGGGGTTATTTAAGAACTGCCATTCTAAGCGCCGCACATCTCACACTCGCCGCCGGCGCTCTGCTTTCGCTCAGGTTCAATCGTGAACTTCTTGGTTTACGCATATTCCCATAGAGAACCACTATAAATAGATTTTGAGTTTATAGCCTTAATTATGGTTGCGCTGCATATTCCATATTTAATACTTATATCATTCAAATTATTGAAAATAACGACATTATTTGTTTGCGGACAAATTTGCTTAATTTTTTTGGAATTTACATGGTTTAACGTATAAATCGGTTTGTCATATTTATCAATCAATTCCTTTGGACATTTAGAAAACTCCACAAAATAACCGTTGTTAAACTTTTCTGAATTCCTTATAATATTCCTCATTGTAAGCTTGCTAATGCGAAATTGTTTTGCGGCAATGTCCTTTGTTACATACGTCTCTATTATATCGGTTTTCTCCTCGTTAATGTGAATAATTGTTTCACGAATTGGCGGTAAACGGCCGAATACAACCGTTGCATTCAATGGCTTATCTACATAATTCCATCTAAAGCCTTTATATATTGTTGCTTCCTTAATTGCTCTCATTATACAGCTCTTTTGACAACCATAATTGTTAGGACTTCGTAATAAGTAAACCATACTGTCATACGTCTCAACAATATCTGTTAAATTATTGGGGTTTATCTTCAAGATTTTCTGACCTTTCGGTGCTCGCATGTTAGTTGCATGTTTATTTTTGTATATTTCATCTACATTATTTTTAATTTCAAATACTTGATCTTGTTTTTCGGTTTTAATTGCAATATTTTCAATAGTAATATTTTCATTTTCAATGGTAATATTTTCGTTTCCCATAGTAATATTTGGTTTTTCGTTTTCAATATTAATATTTTTTTGGGATGTTGATAATAATAATAATATATCAGATAATGAATTGCCGTTTTTTATGAATGTTTGAATTATATCAAGTTTTTTGTTCTCTGTATCAAGTTCGTACCTTTTCAATAATTCACTAGGTGTGAGATAACTAACATTATTTACATTTTTTTCTACAATTTCTAATAATTGTTTATAATTAAACTCATATGTCAGTTTAACAACTTCTTTTGAATGGTAATGATTGATCGGTTCTTTGTATCGGTATTTAATAACCAACTCATTATGTAAGATACTACTTTCTATTTCCCTGAAATTATCCGATTCATATACTTGTAAAAACATACATTTTCCGAATTTCATACACAGATCCTTTATTCGTTCAGCAATATTGTGAGTAGAACCTATCTTTATTAAATTTGCACTATTGTCTAATTCAGCAATATACACACATTTTTTATGGTTGAATTTTTCAATTAGTATATTATGCCGGTTTATGCGGATGTTCTCTTTATGATCTGCATCCTTATCTATTAATAATTGTTTAGTATCATATTCTAATTTCTTTATTAATTTATCTTGATTGTCTTTGATTTCTTGTATTTCTTCTTGTATTAGTTGATTATTCATATTCTCAAGTTTTACGTAATACTTGCGAATTTCCTTTCCTTTATCCGTTTTTGCTAACATACAAAGATTCTTGAATGTATTGGTATTTATCATTATGTCTTCTGTTGTAAATTTGCCGTCATCCCTAGAGATGACGGTGATTTTGTAATCTTCATTTTCTGTGAAATTGTTATTTAGAGTTCGCTTTGCATTGGCTTTATTTGCAAACCCGATCATTTTGAATACATGTTCTAGATTTATTAGATAATCGTTTATTGGGTGATAATTTATATACATATATAAGTTTGCAACATACCATTGTTGTTCTGACTCAGTAAATTCTTTATTCAAAATATCAATCATCTTAGTCTGTAGTTTTAGTGACTGAGTTGTATTGCTATTTTTAACCAATTCTGTAAAATTTATAGATTTGGAGGCATCAAATTTTTTACTAACTAATTCCATTATATATTATTAATAAAGATTTTAAATTCTAATCAAAATATTAATCAAAATATTAATATTATCAAATGTTCTAAGCCCCGCACATCTCACACTCGCCGCCGGCGCTCTGCTTCCGCTCGGGCTCAATCGTAAACTTCTGTGCCTGGTGACGCGCCCTACGCCTCAAATAATAGATACCCGTCTTCAGTCCTTTAGACCAAGAATAGAAATGCATGGACGTCAGAGAGTTATAATTGGGGTCCTCCAACCATAAGTTCAAACTCTGACTCTGGCAAATGAATGCCCCGCGATCCGCCGACATATCAATCAAGTGCTTCATCGGCAACTCCCAGACTGTCTTATACTTGTCGCGGATCTCCTGTGGGATCGCCTCAATATGTTGAACGCTACCATTGTTCGCAATGATATTGTTCTTTATCTTATCGTTCCACAAATCAAGCTTCAAGAGATCGCTCATCAGATACTTGTTGGTAAGGATGAACTCGCCCGCCATCGTCCTGCGATTATAGATGTTGCTAGTAATCGGCTCAATACACTCGTTGTAGCCCAGGATCTGGGAGGTTGACGCAGTCGGCATCGGTGCCATCAGGAGCGAATTACGGATACCATACTTCATAATCCGACGCTTGAGTTCCGTCCAGTCATAGCGATCGTTCGTGGGATCCACCTTCCACATGTCAAACTGGAGTATGCCTTGGCTCGCTGGAGAGCCTGCAAATGTCTCATATGGGCCATAGCGCATCGCCAGCTCGCATGACTTCTCTAGGGCTGCGTGGTAGATAGTTTCAAAGATCCGCTTGTTAATTAGCTTTGCTTCATCGCTATGGAAGGGAAGTCCCATCATCATGAAGACGTCGGCAAGCCCCTGCACCCCGATTCCGACGGGTCTGTGACGGAAATTGCTGCGCTGTGTCTTCGGTGTCGGATAATAATTGACATCAATGACACGATTCAAATTATTTGTCACGATCCTTGACACTTTGTGGAGTTCTTCGTAATCCATCACACCATCTGCGCTAACAAATGCGGGAAGAGCAATGCTTGCCAGGTTGCAAACTGCGGTCTCATTCTCATCAGAGTATTCCACAATCTCCGTGCATAAATTGCTGGACTTTATGGTGCCGACATTCTTCTGGTTAGACTTCTTATTGCACGCATCCTTAAACAAAATGTAGGGAGTTCCGGTCTCCATCTGCGCGTCCAGGATCTGGAACCAAAGGTCGCGAGCATTGACTGTATTGCGCCCCTTACCTTCTCTCTCATACTTGGTGTAAAGCGCTAGGAAATCATCGCCATACACATCGGCGAGACCCGGACACTCATCGGGGCACATCAGCGTCCACTTACCATTCTCCTTGATGCGCTCCATAAAAAGATCGGGAATCCACATAGCGTAAAACAGATCGCGTGCCTTAAGCTCCTCGTCGCCGTGGTTCTTTCGCATCTGGAGAAACATTTCAACATCCGCATGCCATGGCTCCAAGTAAATCGCGAAGCTACCATTACGCCTACCTCCGCCCTGATCCACGTACTTGGCCGTGTTGTTAAACACCTTCAACATGGGAACGATACCATTTGACTGGCCGTTCGTTCCGCGAATGTGGCTACCAGAGGCGCGGACATTATGGATATGCATTCCGATTCCGCCGGCCCACTTAGAAATCAACGCACACTCCTTGAGTGTGTTGTAAATACCATCAATACTATCACTCTCCATGGCCTGGAGGAAGCATGAGCTCAACTGTGGATGGGGCGTACCCGCGTTGAAAAGCGTCGGGGTCGCATGGGTGAAATACTTGCGGGACATATACTCATACGTCTCCTTTACCGATGTCATGTCGTAACCATGAATTCCAATCGCAACGCGCAGCCACATATGCTGCGGGCGCTCAACCGTCTTGCCATCAACCTTCATCAAATAGGCGCGCTCCAGCGTCTTGAATCCAAAATAATCAATCAAATAGTCGCGCGAGAAGTCGCATAGCTTATCCAGCTCTCCATCCGTGTCATCGCATACAATCTTATATAGCTCGTCACTCACGAGTGGGGACGGCTTTCCGCGCTTATCAATAAATTTGTAAAGATCGGTCATAACCTCACGAAAGGAGGGGTTAGTATTCTTGTGATGATTTGACACGACAATCCTACCCGCAAGCGTAGTATAATCATAATGAGTAGAACCCATAGACGCGCATTGCTCCGCGCTCAGTTCATCAATCTTGGTTGTGGAAATGCCATCAAACAGCTGGTCTATCACCTTCATAGCGAGAGAAGTGTAATTGATCTTGATGCCAGCCTCATTACCGAGAATCTTGAGACGCCGGAGAATCTTATCAAACTCAACCGTCATCAGCTGTCCGTCACGCTTGGTGACGCGCATTTCTTGTTCCATGATTGTGCCAGGAGACGACATGTTTTCTATATAATAGATGTGTAAAATTCTATATTGTTTTTCTAAAATTGATTTGATAGATAACAATGCAAATGAAATGTTATAGAAAACAACACAAAACACAAAACAAATGGACGTTACTGAGAGAGAAAAGGAACTTCGCCAAAAGATCGCGGTGAAACAGAGGGAGCAATATCTTGCAACGCGAGACATAATCAACAAGGCAGACGCCAGAGTACGTGATACTGAGAGACAACTGAAGATTGGCGATCCAAGTCATTCTACTAAAATCCGATTGAAAGCTGATCTGGATATGTATTCACGAAACCGGGACGTCATTTATGGCATAGCTGACCGAAACCGGCGTATCTACGAGTATGAGATTGACTGTATACACGATGAAATCAAACTACTACATGAAACGGACGTTGAAAGGATAAGATTTATTAATATGGAGTCTAAGCGGAAAACTGCATATTATCAGCTCATCGGCGATTATACTGGCACACCAAGTGATGTCTGGCGACACATATATCAGCGTATTCCTAGTCCGACAGGGGAGTATCAAATGGGGATGTTGGAGCGAGTAAGGACTCACATGAGAGACGCGGCGTTGTCTGAATATGAGCTGGATAACATAATTAAAATATACAGACGCGCGCTTTATTTATTTGATTTAGGATTTAAGGAATTTATTATGGATTTCTATAGCCTTCTTGAGACCTTACCAGTGTTGCCAAAGAATGGGCCTATTGCAGAGTTTGTGGATCGGTGTAATGCGACGTATCTGATTCCGGATAAACTTCGCAGATACCGGTTACGTGCAAAAATGTTTACCCAGTTACCGTTGTGTGAGGATGTTGTGTGTGAGATATTCTCCTATTTGAATGACGAGAAGTTATGTACTCGGAAAATGATAGATTCGGTCGTATATGTGGAGTAATTATTATATTGTGGTTTATACATAATGGAATACAAAAAACAGGCAACTATAGTATTGCGAAACGGGATCGGAGACAAACTACTGGATACGCTCGGATTTTATGTGATTTGTAAGTATTTAAACTATCAACCACATGTAGAATTTAATCGGTTGGTTGAAAAGTTTGATTGGGGCTTCGGTAGTACAACGGAGTATGATTTGGGCCTCTTTGAATTCACTGATATTATAATAACCAATGGTGTAACGTGTCCTTATTTCGTTCGGTCTGTGAATCCATCGTCTACGCTATGTCCGTATAAGGTTTATATTTTTTTACGGAAATTCATACCAGAGATAACATTCAGCGAAGTATCGGAGAGTTTTGTACGTGAAGCGAAACGAATATTCAAGCCATCTGAAATAATTACTTCGCTGATACCAGAGGGTATTGAGAACGCATACGGAATCCACCTGAGAAAAACAGACAAAGTAATAGCCGTCAATGGTGATCTACGACATGTTGCGTCTCCGGAGGAGTTTGAGATTATTATCCAGCGATTGTTGGAGGATGTAAACAAAATAATCGCAACTGAGCCCAATCCAGTTTTTTTTATAACTAGCGAAGATGATGATTGGTTGGCTGAAATGAAGCGGCGACTAGGTCCAAATGTAAAATTTATCGCACCAGAATACATAGGCGACCGAAACACGCGGAGTGTTCTCCATATGTTCTGTTTATCCAAGTGTAAAATGATTTTACAAGGCGTCAAGTATTCATCCTTCTCTATGATTGCCAGCATATTGGGAGCCAAAAAGTTGCGTAATTATTCACCTGATTTTGATATATGCCTGTTGCCGTCATGGAATTCCGTAGTTGAGATCAATGGCGGAAAATGCTATGATCTGGAAGTCCACGATCGGGTTACTAGGGGTGTTACTGAGCTATATACAAATATAGATTAGTAAATTATTCCTTCTTTTTACGGCACATTTTTACGCCGTTAACCATTACCGCGGATGAACCTTTCGGGCACTTCTTTTGGTCGGGTTGTAATTCGGTGTATTCATATTCGTTGGCTTTGGCTGCCGCTTTAGCGGCTTCCGCGGCAGCCTTGGCTGCGGCCTTTTCAGCTTCCGCAGCGGCTTTAGCTGCAGTTTTAGCTGCGACCTTTTCGGCTTCAGCGGCGGCTTTAGCAGCAGCTTTAGCTGCGACCTTTTCGGCTTCCGCTGCGACCTTTTTAGCTTCCGCAGCAGCTTTCGCCTCCGCCTTGGCCGCTTCCGCAGCGGCTTTCGCTGCTTCCCTGATAGCGTCTTTCTCAGCCTTCGCCGCTTCTCTCGCTTGCTTCTTTACAGTACCCTTTTGTAAAATGGCATTTAATTTCATTGTCTTGTTGTTTTTGCTGGGAGACTTCTTTTGAGTTTTCCGGGGCTTCTCAGCTGCCTTTTCGTCCATTATCGCAACCGGGCGTTTCTCTGCCAAACTCCACAAGGCATTTTGTAAGTATGACTGGATATTTTTCTTGGATAAAATGGACCGAGCAAATTCCATACCATTCCTCGCGATCTCCTGGCACTTCTCATCGTTCTTCTTACACCAGCGAATCACATCCAGCAAATCCGACAGATCCGCCTTCACAGGTATATAATGTACCTTGTGCTGTAACACGTGATCCACCCAGGATGTGTATTGCGACGTAACCCTCAATATGAGAGAACCCGTCAACATGGTCGCGAGAAGGCGATACGCATTTACATTACCATCCACGTGAATGATATACTTGTATTTGCTCTGATCCGCCATAGTTAGGAAATTACCCGACATACCGATGTTGGTATTCATGGATCCGATTCCATATTTGGGATCAAACTTGATCGCCTTGGAATCCACTGTATTCCCATCCTTATTCGTCAATTTTGCATCCAATAAACTGGACCTCATTTTCGCAAGTTTGATTCGCATGTTGGTTTTTTCCGTGTATCCGCATCCGGTGGGACCGCCGCGGAAGACAGCTTTCTCTAATGGTTTGTCTTCCCATCGGGTAACATAGCTCGGATCAGGGTCCGCTGACGCGCCAGCGCCATACTTACTAGGATTTTTCAATACGAACATGACGTCGTCATAATTCGGTATAGGTACATCCAGGTAGTTTCGCTGTCCGGAAATACTCAATATAGGGATGTGTTTTGTGTAGTCGTGTTCTCCTAAACCGGTCTTTCCTGTTACCATAGTAAATGGCGATTTACCGTCGTTCCTTAATATGACGGCGTCGGTGAGATTCAATATGAAAACCCCATTCGGTAAGTTGAGTCCACGAATTAAGTCTAAATATTCATTATCTTTCACTGTCTTGGCAGATTCGGCAAATGGCTTCACGATACATTGCATTACACGCAAATTGTCTATGTTTTTATTGACCGATTCCCGGATCGCATTATACTGACGGTAATTCATTGTAGTGTTTTTGAGTAATTGTACTTCTTCCACGCTATTGAGTAAAACGTCCTTGAATACTGGCGCGGTAGATTGCGCGTCCAGCTTACATAAGAGAACATTATTGTCATTGATACATAACATATAGCATTGGTGGTGTAAAAAATCTATAACATATCGGAGTGTATTACTCAGTGATTCTAAACTCATCTCCCATTTCGCATCATACAATTGGGCGGGGTATTTGGTATCTGTATTTTCGGATAACCGCGGCGCATCACTGCGATTGTTGATATTCTGTATATATTTCTTGCCTGTTTCATAGGCATCTTTATACGTATGTATTACACGCATCTCATATTTCTTCGGCATAGTTATATTATATAAATATTTTAGTCGTGGTCTAATTTGAGTAAACATACACTATTGTTAATTTTTAAATTGGATATTATATATGTGTTGCTGGTTCCATCTGCGTTCGGTTGGCAGTTGGTAACTGCGCGCTTTTTCGCGGCCCTGTGTTCGTATCCGGTTTCGCGCTCGCTAACAATCGTGTCCCATGTCTCTAAAATCTTGGGTAGCGCGGCCTGGAACCAGAGGGGGTTGCGTTTTACCAGAATGCACGAGAATTCGTCTAAATACCAGTATGTGGTTGTATAGAGGATCAATTTCTCTTTGACTTCTTCTTTCATATTCGCGATCCAGGTTTCGTGGTTTATCTCTAGGTCAAACGGCATGTATTTGTAAGTTGGCTTGGAGTTTGGCACGTCGCGTGTTAGAAAGCATAAAATTATGCCCTTCCATTCCTGCGCGGTATCTTCCGCGTACGCCGCGGGCGTATCGTATTCTTTGAATCGGGTCTCTACGAAATCGCACTCTTCCAGGTCACACGTTTCCATTTGTACTTGCATTTGTATCCAATACTCCTCCTTTGGTTTGTCGGTGATGTCGCGATTCACGATGTTTTTCACTTCTATCATTCGGCCGTGCCGGTCTGACTCGGGGTCTACATTGATTCCGTCGGGTGATGCCCCGATACACTTGTATTTGGGATGTTGAATGCAGCCAAACTCGTCTACCTTGGTATTGTATTTCTTCTCGTAGATCATTATGGAGACAGCTTCATATAATACGCCCCACTGTAGCGAACCGCCCGCATGCCAATTTCCTTTTTCCGTGGCGAATGGATTGAATGGTTTACACTTCTCATAAATCAGACTATTACGCTGCGACTCTGTGGATAGAGCTTTCCATATAGTGCTGCCGGTAATCATATTATGACGGTATTCGTGCCACTCAACCGTTTTCTGCGTTGGTTGTGGAAGCGCCTTGAGAGCTTCTATTTTTTGCTTAATAAGTTCCGTATTTGGCGGATATATAGATAACTCAACATCCGAATTCGTGTCGGACCTAGGCGGGTAATATAGGTGAAAGAATGATCCAACTATTTCGGCAATACAGTCGTATATACTTTCATCTTGTCCGATCACGTTTGTATCTATCCAGTCCTCATAAAACCAGTCGTGAATATCATTGAATATATTTTCGTGGAAATCTGGATTGGAGTATAAGAGAGGATTTTCGGTAATCTTATCGTACATGAGTTCATGTATGGTGCTTTCTAGTTCAACGTATTCCTCTTCACTTAGTTGCAGAGGCTCTTCCTCATGCGGGGACTCCGCTCGCTCCGGCCATGCCGACCGCACGCCCCCCATATCTATATCTTCTTCGTCATTATCCTCTGTCAGGACTATCTCCGATTCATCCTCGGCGGTGGGTTCAATTGAAAATTCCATTTTATTTTATTAGATTATACAATAAAATAAACTCTATATCTATTCTTCCGTTTCAATTTTATCATCCACGGATGTCCTCTTTGGTGTTAATGACTTCAAAGTGGAAACGCGCTTTGTATCCGTGTTCTTCAATGTAAAGTTGTGACTGGTCGTATTATATGCTAGTGCGGGGATACTCAAAACGGTTCGCGCGTCCTTGTCGTATTTCACATCCTTCGTCTTATTCAGTTTATTTGTTTTCAAACAATCACTGAAGAACAGTTTCAGTGTTTTGATATCTTTTGCGGATAATGATTTATCCTTGCCATACGACTCAGCATACGAATGTAGTGCCTGGGTTTTAACAGTCTTATCCAACTTATTCCAAGAATCCGCCTTGTTATTTTGTTTTTCCCTTTCCAGTAAAGAATCCAAACTAATACTCGTCACATTAGATGTGATCGTAGAAGTAGCCGGAATATATTTGTTAGTATAAACTTGTTCTTTCGCCTCTTCTGTCATGTTCTCTTTATACTATTATGTAACAATCGTTCTATCTCGTTTTAATATATATATAATTATGATATGGATTCTAAGCGTATAGAATTACCTCAAAAACCGGAAACGAGTAGAAAAGTTGAAACTGTGAAAGAGAAGAAAATACGCGTAGTCACAAGTCGGGAGAACTGGCAGTCGGAATATGTCCCGGCCACGCAATTGCAATTATTAGCTACCGACGCGAGTAATAACCCTATATACAAGACGATGATGCAACAGATACAGGCCAAGCTGTGTGGGTATAAATCACAAGATCAGAGTAAGGATCTATATGAACCGGGTAAAATAATAAATCTACCATCAACCATCCAATTATTGATTGAGTGTCAATTGAAGTGTTACTATTGCAAAGAATCAGTCCAAGTCTTATATCAGCACGTGAGAGAACCCAAGCAGTGGACTTTAGAGCGTATTTCCAATGATTTCGGACACAATCTAGGTAATGTAGAGATCGCGTGTTTGTCGTGCAATTTACGCCGACGTACCATGTATCACGAACGGTTTCTCTTTACTAAACAGCTGACAATAGTAAAGAGAGAATCACCAGTGTAATGGTTGTGGGAAGAACTCGTTTAACAGGTTCTCGTAGTATGCGCGAATTTCGTTAGTGAGAACAAACTCGGTGTCTTCTTTAGAATATAAATCAAATTGATTGAAGTGGAGAACATCCTGCATAATTATTTCATCACCCGGTTTCATGAGATGAGCGTAATCCTTTCCGGTGTGCCATGGGTAGAATGAATGGAACCGAATAACGTTTTGTAGTTTCTGTGGTAGTTTATGTCCGTCATTATGTTGGAGAACCTGATATAAATATTCATCATGGCCGAAGGATAATTTCAGGTTCTCTATTCCACAATTTGGATTATATATACCATATTCAGTAGAATATACAGGGTCGTTGAAGTCTGTGTTCTCTTCCATAGTATCATAGTAAACAATTGATTCTGGGAACTTGCATCCCACTGCGTACGTGTCGCCGACAACTGCTAAACTGGGTTCGCCAAACACGAATAAGACTTTACCTAGGTCATGTATCAACCCACATACTTGGAGTGCTTTGTCGTCTGGATATTGTTTGCGAATGCGTTCGGCAGTCTGGTATGCATGGACTGAGTTCTCCGAATGTGTGTCCGGGTCACTTGGATCAACAAAAGAATCCATGAGTTCTAGCGCTCGCTTCATACTCATTTCCAACTTTACGTTGCCTAAATTTTGGTATTGTCGTAGTTTTTCGCACACATATTCATATGTCTGTGTTTTGTGCTGTTCTCTGTAAAAATGGTATTGTGGTGTATCGGTTTTATATTCGCGTAATGGCATTTATAAATAACGACTAGATATAATTATCCGAATGTGTTCTCACTACTATATGTAACGTAGAGGAAATGGTCGTCAATGTCACGCGATTCTTCATATACTCTGCAAACTAGCTCGGTATTACAAATAACAGAATTATCTACAAACATAAACAGCGCCTTTTCCGGTGACATCTGAAGCCGCTTGCGTATGACATATAAGAATTGGCCCATCGTTAAATCCGAGGGTACTAGATATTTATTCTTGTCTATTTCGGGGGTATTTGTGGAATTTTTATGTCGGTTTACGATGACTGGTATTCGGTCCGGATACTTACACATAATTCGGTCGGCTTCCTTGGAGTCTTTCTTGGGGGTAGCGGATAAAAAAGGAATTTGTATATTCATTTTTTATTATACGGCAAGATTATTACTTCGGCAGGCATACGCCAGTTGCCGGATCGCGGCGCGTTCCCTTGGCACACTTCTTCTTGGACTTGCACTTCTTTGTCTTTTTGCTGCGCTGGCTACCACGCTTGCACTTCGGGAGCTTCCTCTGCTTCTTTGTGGGGCACTTGCACCTCTTCTTCTTCCTCTTCTTCTTCGTACCAGTTGTCGTAGCATCTAACGGAGCTAAAACGGGAGCGCTTCCCTCAGCAGCGGACTCATCAAGCGTAGAAGTTGTTACAGACTCAGGCATACTCATCGGTTCTTCTACGTCAGTTTCATCGGAAACCTCGGAGGTAGGCACCTCAGTTGTATCTACTGACGGCTCGGTTGTATCTACTGACGGCTCAGTCGCAGACGGCTCGGTGGAAGTAGATACAACCGCCGGTGCGGTCTCCGACGGAGGAACCTCTCCAATCTCGGGGCCAACACCCGGAGAATTTGTAGAGAACGCGTTTGTTATTTGACTCAGCAAACCCTCGCTCTCCTTTTTTTCTTCAGTTACAGGGGTAATTTCGGACATCAATTATATATTATAATATATACGAATATAAAATAATAGCCTAAATCTGAGTAATGGAACTACCTAAAAACATAATAGAGAAACTTGAGTATTTCTATAATTCCAATCAAATACCCAATATTATATTTCATGGTTCTTCGGGTACAGGAAAGACGACAATCGTACATTACTTTCTAAATAAGATCTATAATTCAGATAAGACAAAGATTAAAAGCAATGTCATGTCGGTAAATTGTTCTCATGGTAAGGGTATAAAGTTTATACGAGAAGATTTAAAATTTTTTGCCAAAGCAAATTTACAGTCCACTACAGGTGTGAAATTCAAAACAATAGTTCTATACAACGCAGATAGCTTGACGAATGACGCTCAGTCCGCACTACGGCGATGCATAGAGCAATTCAGTTTCAATACACGATTTTTCATAATTGTGGAGAACAAGCACAAACTACTGAACCCTATTGTTTCGCGATTTTGTGAAATTTACGTACCGGAACATATAGTTGATGGTAAAATTGTGAATCTACACCAGTACACGCTGGAACAAAATATGAATTTGACAGATTACAAGGCGGCAAATGCGAAGTGGGTTCGGGAATACCTGGATCAATCTGACGTATCAACCAATAGAATGTGTTCCGATGTAAGCGTTGCGCTATATGAGAATGGGTTCTCTTGTATAGATTTAATGAATTATATAGCAAAATCGGATAAATGGGATGAGTATAACAAAGCAAACGTTCAAATGTGTTTCAACAAGATCAAATCCGAGTTCCGATGCGAAAAGATGCTTATGATGTATATGTTGAACTTTGTTTTCTTACGTGAGAATACGGATTTACATGAGATCTCCTTTATGTAGTCAGGGAACCTACGGTTCTAGAAAACTTCGTTTTCAACTGCGCCATAGGCGCAACCCGAACCCCTCCCTCACGGAACGAGAGATTAAAATAAAAGGGAGGGGTTTAAGGGGAACCTACGGTTCCCCTCGTTTACCGCGCGATATTAAAATATAGTTTGTTTCTATAAAAATATGGATGATTTTGTTCTCTCAAATTTGCAAGAAGCCAGAAATGAATGGTGTAGTCGTTTAGTATGTGTTTTCACACCTTTAGTTATTGAAGGTGTTAGATCCATTTTTAATGAGTCTTGGAAGTTGTGTATAGAGAACGATGAAGCGAGCAAATACCTCATGACATTCCAAAATCTAATTTCGCGGGTTCCGAAATGGAATGCGAATATCATTGAGGAGGAACGCAAGCGTATTGTTGAACGTAGTGGCTGCAATTATTTAGATGATTTAATCACATGCGTCCATATTATTCAGCTCAAGGTTCTCACATGCATTCGTGTAGGTAATAAACAGAAGAAGATTGACATCACCACACCGAATTTAGACAGTTTCATCCATAAGGTGTATATTAACGTTGCGCGTAAGTGCTATACCAATGTGTATCTATTTGAGAAAAATATCTCTCCACTCCTCGCGCAGAGGAACAATCGCGAGCTGGAGCTCATCGTACAGGAGTGTATATTAAACACCATCCGCGATAGCATTCCTACCGAGGCAATCATCCGCGCCTATATGGATGAATCTGTGGAACAAGAAGAGGAGGTTATTATTGAGAACATTGAACCCGAAAAGGAACCGGAACCAGAACCGGAACCGGAAAAAGAGATCGCTGCGAAAGAAAAAGATGAGGAGGAGACTCCACAGATCGTACCATCCATTTCTAATATGGATAACGAACCAGTTGTCACCAAGTTGACATTCAATGACTATGATAGTGTTTTAGATATGGGTACGGGTAGAGCGTCAGATGTGAATGCACCGAAGAGTATTGATCGTCTGGAGGAGATTAGTACGGCAAGGGCCATTCAACGCAAATTAGAAGAAGAGAGCGACGACGATGATGATCGGATCAAGATACACACGGATAGTATAGATTTAGGTGAAATGGATGTGTTTGACGTAGATCGGACGAGTTCTGTGGGCGATGTAATAACGCTAGATGGGGTTGAAGAACTCTAGGGGGAACCCATGGTTCCCCCTTACCCCCTCCTTAGATGCGATTGTTGACTTCAATAAGAGGGAGGGGTTCGGGGAACCGCAGGTTCCCTGATGCGTTAAACTGCGTATATAAATATTTAGTAATTTAATATACCAATGGAAAAACCGATCATTATCACTATCACAATCGCTGTATTGTTCTTCTTCGCAAAGTTAGTTGAGATGAAGTTCGTTGAAAAGGAGAACAAGCCGATGAAGTTCCTCATACGCGACACGCTATTGGTTATGATCTGCGCCTTTGTACCTATTATGATTTTCTTCCAGGCGAGTGGTCCAGTTGCCGAGATGTTAGGCGCTACCGATTTTACTGCGTCTGCGCCGACCCAGATCTTCACGGACGTTCCTGGATTCTAATGATAACATATTTATTTACTATAATAAATACGTTTGTTTTATGCATAGGATGGAATATTTCCAATATCCATACAAGCCACTCCACTTGGTACTTGCTGTGTCTTGAACTGACTAAAAAATGGGAACGCCAATTGATTCTGTGGAGTATGCGCGTGGACCGTCTTCGCGATCATTTTATACAACTTGAAATCAGGATATCGCTCATCACCGTTTTTCTTATACAGGACACTCGCTTTCTTATCATCCAAACACCATCGGTGGATTGTCTTTTGGAGTTCATCGCGCGGTTTATCTTCAATTATGAAATCGTGGATGGAACATCCGAGGCGGCAGAGATCAAAACTATAATTCGGCTCAATGACAGGGTGTTTGCTATTGTAATATGGATCAAAGTTGTATTGAGTAGCCGCATCGCCACCAGGCGCGAAACTATCACTGCAGAATGTCTTCCCTTTGTACGTATAAATGCTGCGACCGAAATCAATGATCTTGAATATACGTCCATATGTAGGAACCTTATAGCAAATGCCGTTATATTTGTAATATAAGAATTCTTCATTCGTTGATACGTACATGATATTATTGGTATGAAGATCATTATGGGTGAACTTATATGCAGTCTGGTATGCTAACATTGTCATGATTACTTGAAACAATGCACTGGCTCCAGTATCCTCTCCGATTTCATCATTGACGAACAACTCATCAAGTGTTCCGTCGCATTTTTCAAGGCAAATCATTTGTACTGGGAAATTATCAACATATGCGAATATGGCGGGTTCTTCTTTATCCTCATCCTCCCATTCTTCCTCATCGTCTTCTTCTTCCTCCTCCTCCTCATCATCGCCTTCCTCCTCCTCTTCCTCATCATCGTCTTCGTCTTCATCATCGTCTTCGTCTTCCTCATCATCGCTGGTATCTTCATCCTCATCATCGCTTTCGCTCTCGTCCTTTTCTTTCACTTGGACGTATACCTCTTCCAATGCCGACAATTCCAACTCAGGTGCAGCCAAATCTATCTCCGCTACGTCGGTAATAATATCATCTTCTTCCGAAATTACAAGCTTATTACGATTTCCCCTAGAATTATGATTGGATATAGATGACACACGACCTTTATTAATGCGGAACAGCTTATTCACGTTATCCAAGAAAAAATTTGAAGAATTTAAATACTCATAATCATCTGCAATATTCATCTTGAACTTTTTCTGTACGGCAGAGAACGACCCATAGTAATCTATAGAGTGCTTGAAATCGTGGACCTCCATCAACTTACTGGATAAAAGGCAGAAAAATCCGTCTACATAAGATGCGTTGTTTGTATCTGCCAATTTCTCAAACTTGGCGCCATCAAGTGTAGGCAATGTGCGAATATCAGCACTTTCCGTCTCGTATCTTCCGATCATATAACGGATCGGATCTAGCAACGGAGAGTGCTTTATAAAAATCGGTTTTTCCAACAACTCATTATTAGCAGTATCAATTACCGTCGCGAGATCATTTATGTGATAACGGTGATTGAATTGTATGGAATTGTAATTTTGTTGGTTAATATCAAATAACAGCTTTAATACTGGTTGATAATATTGGAAGGAGTTTAATTGAAATGGGTTGTATCCATGTTTTAGATCATCAGACGTAGGTGTATACTGAGATTCTAAATATTCCAGGTTTAGAGAATTAAATTGCTGTGTAGGTTCCAACATTTTATAACTGTATTCCACATATTATTTGGTGAATATGAACGTTTGTTTCTAATTTATATTTTGTATCCTAAATCTATAAATGACATTGGAATTGAAGAAATTCAATATGCGGGATATCACGTTCAAGCCGGATGAGAATAAAGGTCCAGTCATTGTTCTTATCGGTCGTCGTGATACTGGTAAATCGTATTTAGTGCGTGACTTACTGTATTATCATCAGGATATACCAATCGGCACCGTTATATCTGGTACAGAAGCTGGTAACGGGTTCTTTAAAGACCATGTGCCTAAATTATTCATACATGATGAATACAACACGGTGCTAATTGAGAACATTTTACGGAGACAAAAGACCGTAATGAAACAAATGAAAAAGGAGATTGAGACGTATAAAAGGACCACAATTGATCCTCGCGCATTCGTGATTATGGACGACTGCTTGTACGATCAGGCTTGGACTCGCGATAAGATGATGCGTCTCCTATTTATGAACGGACGTCATTGGAAGGTCATGTTGGTAATAACTATGCAATACCCGCTCGGTATACCGCCTAACTTGCGAACAAATATTGATTATGTTTTTATATTGAGAGAACCATATTTAACAAACAGGAAGCGTATTTGGGAGAACTATGCCAGTATGTTCCCGACACTGGAATCGTTTTGTGCTGTCATGGATAACACGACGGAAAATTATGAGTGCTTGGTAATCAATAACAACGCAAAGTCTAACAAATTGACCGACCAAATATTCTGGTATAAGGCCGAAAACCACCCAAATTTCAAGTTGGGATCCAAAGAGTTTTGGGAAATATCTAAGAGCATGGGTTCCGATGACGAAGACGAGGCGTATGATCCGTCTAAGAATAAGAATGCTAAGAAAGGAGCGAATCTTAATGTGAAGAAAGCAAACTGGTAATTGCTAACTATAGGATAATTGTATCCAATGACAGTTTAGCAAAATGTCTTTGGATAATGTATATCAAATGAGTTTTTTTTTTAATTTATTAAACCCTACTCCTAAACCCCCCGAGGATGCTGCCAAAGCGAAAAAAGATGCGGTTGCTGCCGCTATAGCGAAAAAAGATGCAATCACAAAAGAGTGTGCGGGTAAACAAACAGATATTGACAAAATTATATCTGCTGCTGAAGCAGAATTGAGTAAAGCAGAGCCGGATAAAGGTACTACGGATACCGGGGCTACGGCTAACGGAACTTCGTCCAACGGAACTTCGGCTAACGGAACTTCGTCTACTGACGCTTCGACTAATGGAACTTCGTCTACAGCCACTGGTGCTCCGACTAAAATAGGTGGAAAATCAAAAAAGAAGAAAAAGTTTAGCAATAAACAAAATGGAGGTAAAAACAAGAAGCGCGCGAAGAGTCAAAAAAAACGCCGATAGTAAAATTATATTATACGTATAATATATAATATGAGTACTCCAGAATCAAGTGATGCTACATCAAGTGTAGAGGAGTTTTTCGCGCCAGAAGATGTTGTGCCATCTGCCGAAATTGGAGCTGGTGTGCCATCTGCCGAAATTGGAGCTGGTGTGCCATCTGCTGATGTTATGGTTAAGGTTGACGAACTTCAGGCTAGGGTGACAAGCCTTGAGACTAGAGTGGAGGAGCTTGCAGCGCCCGCCGCCATGACAGCGCCCGCCGAACAGCCTGCCGCTGTAACAATGGGCGGAAAAAAGAAGCAGAGGCGCGGTGGCAAGAGCCAGCGCACCTGGAAAAAGACAAAGGGTGGCAGGCAATCTAAGAAACGCCGTTAAAAATTATATTTAGTTTTGAATACAAATATAATTTTTTACTTCTCTCCAGCGATAACACTATCGCGCAGCAACTCATTCCTCAAATTCACACTGGCGCTATCAGCAACCTCGCGACTCTCAAAGTCAACCGTCTCCTTAACTCCGATCAGCTGTCCGTCCTCGTTCAGCGTCTGGGTCAGGACATTTCCGCTCTTCTTCGCCAGCTCAATGTTCTCCTTGATCGCCTTCTGCTTCGTCTCCTTGACACGGCGCTCAAACTCCTCCTTCGCCTTCGTCTCATTCTTCAACTTCTCGTGATGCAACTGGTTGAGCTCCTCCTCCATAAACTCAATGCGCCCTGTCTTGTACGCATCAGGGTCCCAAGGGATCCACATGCCAACCGGTCCCACGAAGATGTCGTGGTTGGGATCCACCTCGCGCAACTTCTTGCACTTCATCTCCGCCTCCTCCTGAGTAGGGAACACGCCACGAAGCTTCATGCCGCGCACCGAAGTCTGGAACGCATGTGCGCGCTGGAACTGCTCGTTCAGCTTATCCTCGTTCTTCTCCATATACGTCTTGAAATCATCATCAACTCCCGACGCCTTCATCTTGACATCCTCCTCCTTAACGAACTCGGTAAAGTCGGCCATTACGTCATCAATCTTTAGGTGATATTTGTATGCCATGAAGTTGAGAAAGTCCATGGACTTTTCCATGCATTTAGAAAATTCCCATTGCTTCAAGAACTGCTCGAAAATGTAATTCTCGCGCTTCTTTAGGATCTTCTCCGGAGACACGAACGACAAGCATGCGAACTTCTGTCCGGCAATCGGGGGATCCTCGTCGCACAGATCAATATATTTAGGGTTCGCGCCCCCATTCTCAGAATTCTTTCTCTCAAATCCAGACATTTAGTTTATACTAAGTAAGCACAGATTTATTTAAGTGTTTTAAATTGTATATATATTACAGGATTTTTTTATTGTACTATAATATATAAAAACATGTCCGGCATCGATTTTAGCGAACTTCTCAAGCGTGCGATTAAGTACATCGTTGAGGGTATCATGGTTGCGATCGCTGCTTTCGCCATCCCCAAGAAGCAGCTCAACGTTGAGGAGGTTGTCATCATTGCGCTCACTGCGGCTGCCACCTTCTCCGTTCTTGATGTCTTCGTTCCTTCCATGGCGTCCTCTGCCCGTGGTGGTGCTGGATTCGGTATCGGTGCGAATCTCGTAGGATTCCCTCGTGTTGGTATGTAAATCTTGAATGGTGTAAATATAATTAATTTTTCATTCTATTGAAAAATTGATTTCATAAAATATTAACTGTAAAAACGACACCAAACCCTCAAAGCATAATGAGTGCAGTAAAAATCCATTACAAACAAATTTTCATCTACAACATGCCGGGTATCAACCAAGATAATAACAAACCTTGCATTCAATTTGACACCGAGTTAGATATGTATGCATTCATCACAAGACTGAAGTCAACCGCTAGACGGTCAGACCCAACTGTTCCGTATTTCGTAATCAACAATCCGCAATTGCTACCGAATTATATACGAAACATGCATGTATATCGTCGTAAGACGACGCATGTCAGACCGAATAGCAAAAACGACGATACCGATTCTGAGAGCGAGTCGGACGATGAATATGAGGCGATTGATGGGATTTTTACGATCTATGAAAATCTAGATGAATTGAAGAGATGTACCATAGATAATAACACGCTCAGTGCTACCGGGTTTGCTGAAGCAATCAAAGACTTCGTGTGGTAATTAAACGGTCGGATAATACTCCCAATCTAGGTCCTTGCATACTTTGCACCATATCTGGTCTTGCTCTAGCTGTTTCTCGCGATCCTTCATTAGCGGAATGTATGGTAAGTATTGTGTCTGATCCAAGAGTACACATAGTTGGTATAATGTATATGTATAATTGAAAAAATTGGTACGATTCGCCGGACAATGGACGGCCCATGGTTTCTGTATTTCTATAAACAGAACACACAGGGTCTCGTGTAGATGCTCGTTCATGATCGGCGGTCGTATTCCAAAAATAGAATTGATATATTGGATGTGTTCGAAGTATTTATTGTAACCTAGCTTTCGTAAGATTTCGCGCATTTTATCATAATTGATCTCCTCTGCGAGGTTGTGAATACGCTCTTTTTTAATTCGGGTGCGAATATTCAGAATGACTTCTTCGGGTATTTGTGTGGTCTCTTTCGCCTGGAATTGCGAGAGGATTTCCTTGAAATGATTTAACCTGATATACGCAGTGTAGGATACTTCGTTCGGTGCTTCTTTATTGGAGGGTTTTGAACTATCTATCATATAGCTTATGAACTTACCACATTCGCGGTTGTTACATATCATGACCCCCTCCTCATCCTGTGGAATCATCTCGCCCTTATAGCAATATCCACAAATATCCGTAGGCGCAACAAAGTCCTGAGGGTTTATGATCTCATTATTCACATTTTTCCAATAATTCACGATTGATTGCTTTGTGGTCGTCGCATTGTCTGTGACCTCATCTGTGGGTTGTTTCACCTTGAAGAAATTATTTAGGACATTTACGTTTTTAGCGCCGCCGCTGGATATCTGTTTTTTTTCTTCAAAATAATTGAAAATGTGTTTTGAATTATCGAGTAAATACTGCTTTTTATTGAGTTTCAATTCCTTGATAGTAGTTGTTATTTTGGCGATTTGGTCTTTGAGTTCCATATATTGTTCCACCTGATCGGAGTTTAGAGAACGCATCTGTGATTTTAGGGATTTCTTCTGAACGAGTAGATCGGGAATATGAACGGTTTCGTTGGCGTGAAACTCTTCTAACATCTGACCGTGTTTCTTGTCTATTGTGTGTTGCACCGGATCTGCCTTTTTCATTATACTATTTAGATACATCGGGTCTTTTCTATATATTTGAACTGCATAAACATTTTTAGGTAAAACTGGGTTATTATAGTAACCGGGGTATGTATAATTTATGGAGAAATCGGCGATCAGTATAGACATGATAACCTTCCAGAAAATGAATTTTATAATGAATGCAATAGAAACGGGGTGGTCGGTTAAAAAAAACGACGACAACTATATTTTTACAAAGAAACATGAAGGGAAGCGCGAAGTTTTCATGTCGGATTATTTAGAGAAGTTCATTGACAAAAATATGAAGTTGGATGCGAAAACTTTAGGAAATTCCCAATTAAATAGTTAGTTTCCCAAATTATTATCTTTACGTATACTATAATAAAAACATGGGCGGAGCACTTATGCAACTTGTAGCTTACGGCGCGCAGGACGTCTTCCTGACCGGCACCCCGGAGATCACCTTCTGGAAGGTCTCTTACAGGCGCCACACCAACTTCGCGATGGAGTCCATCGAGCAGACCTTCTCCGGACAGGCTGACTTCGGACGCCGCGTGACGTGCACGATCTCCCGCAACGGAGATCTTGCCTACCGCACCTACCTCCAGGTCACCCTCCCCGAGATCAACCAGTCTATGGGAACAGCCGTTTATGCCCGCTGGATGGACTTCATCGGCGAGCAGCTCGTCGCCCAGGTTGAGGTTGAGATCGGCGGACAGCGCATTGATCGCCAGTACGGAGACTGGATGCACATCTGGAACCAGGTCACGCTCACCTCCGAGCAGCAGCGTGGGTACTTCAAGATGATTGGAAACACCACTCAGCTTACGTACATCACGGACCCCGCCTTCGCCAGTGTTGCGGGCCCCTGCGCTGCCTCTGGCGCGCCCTCCCAGGTTTGCGCTCCCCGCAACGCCCTCCCGGAGACCACCCTCTACGTGCCCCTTCAGTTCTGGTTCTGCAGGAACCCTGGACTTGCCCTCCCCCTGATTGCCCTCCAGTACCACGAGGTCAAGATCAACCTTGATCTCCGCCCCATCGGCGAGTGCCTCTGGGCCGTCAACAGCATCGGTGCCAACACTGGAACCGTCACGGTTACCGCTGCGTACCAGCAGTCCCTTGTTGCCGCCTCCCTCTACGTTGACTACATCTTCCTTGACACTGATGAGCGCAGGAAGATGGCGCAGAACCCCCACGAGTACCTGTTCGAGCAGCTCCAGTTCACTGGAGACGAGTCGGTTGGATCCTCCTCCAACAAGATCAAGCTCAACTTCAACCACCCGTGCAAGGAGCTTATCTGGGTCGTGCAGCCGGATGCCAACGTTGACTACTGCTCTTCGCTGATTGCCGGAAACACCCTCTACAAGACCCTCGGCGCCCAGCCCTTCAACTACACTGATGCCATTGATGCCCTCCCGAACGCGATCCATGCTTTCGGCTCCCAGGACAGTGTTGGCTCCAACACGGCCTTCATCAACTCTGCTGGTCTTTTCCAGCAGGCTGGAGGCGTTGACGTCGCCACGTCCGTTGCGGGAACGTGGACCACCGTTGGCGGCTCTACCGGCGGCTTTGAGGCTGGTGGTAATGGAGTGGGCGCTGGCCTCTCCGATGCCGGCACCTTCGTCCTCGCCGAGTCTGCCCTTGACATGCACTGCTGGGGAGAGAACCCCGTCGTTACGGCCAAGCTCCAGCTCAACGGACAGGATCGCTTCTCCGAGCGTGAGGGATCTTACTTTGATGTCGTCCAGCCGTTCCAGCACCACACGCGTGCCCCGGACACTGGCATCAACGTCTATTCCTTCGCCCTGAGGCCCGAGGAGCACCAGCCTTCCGGGACGTGCAACTTCTCGCGCATTGACAACGCTGTGCTCCAGCTTGTTCTCTCGTCCCCCACGGTTTCGGGAACCAACACTGCCAAGGTCCGTGTCTACGCTGTCAATTACAACGTGCTGCGCGTGATGAGCGGCATGGCGGGCGTAGCCTACAGCAATTAAATCGTTTCGCGATAAAGTATGTTGCGAAATTTCAAAATAATAAAACATATAAATTTAATATATGTTTTATAAGAGATTGCTGATACAGATCGTTTATTATAAACGTGACTACATGCTATGTAGTAAATTTGTGTATTAAAAATAACTGTTGTACTTCATATTTTGTATTTAGTGCTTATATTCATAATGTTGCTTTTGTTTATTTGAAGCAAAAGCAATATAAAGAAACACGGTTGATATATAGTATAATAAATGCCATCACTTAATGTAGTTCATTTGATTGAAAAAACCACGATCACTAAGCTTTCTGGTTCATACAACAACAGATTATTACAAAGGATTAAAGATCATTTCACAGAATCGCAACAACAATTATTTGTAACTTCCTTTTATTGTTACTTAAATTATAATCAGACAACCGATTTCGTAATTGACTTGGATAATATATGGGAATGGCTTGGATTTAATCAAAAGGTTAAGGCAAAATCATTATTAGAACGACATTTTATTTTGGATACAGACTATAAAAACTTGCTTTCCCACGCGGGAAAGCAAGATGGAAACAGTCATGGAGGTCATAATAAAGAGATTTTTATGCTTAATGTAAAGACATTTAAACTGTTTTGCATAAAAGCGGGAACTAAAAAGGCTGACGAAATACATGAATACTTTATAAAACTTGAAGAATTGTTACATCAGGTTATCCAAGAAGAATCAGACGAACTAAAAAAACAATTAGAACAAAAAGGTAACCAAATACTTGATATTGAAAATCGCAATAAGGAAGCATATACCAAGTTACTCCAGGAAAAGGCACAAGAACGACAAAGAGTCTTGTTGCAAGAGTACAATAAGGATATTTCAATTGTGTATATAGTAAAGGTAAAGACGTATGAAAATGGAGAATATGTAATAAAGATCGGCGAAAGCCGACGCGGAATAACGGACAGATACGCGGAACATAAATCAAAATACGAAGAGGCGTTATTATTAGATTGTTTCGCAGTAAATCGGAGCAAGGATTTTGAGAGTTTTATACACAACCACGAGCAAATCAAATTGAATCAAGTTACAAATTTAGAAGGGCATATCAACGAAAGAGAATTATTTCTAATTGGGAAAAATCTAACATACTTAATGGTTTCAAACATAATTAAAAATAATAGTAAGTATTTTGATGGAAATAGTATAGAACAACTCAAATTAGAAAACGAGAAATTACAGTTAATGACTGATCTAAATGGCACCACAGTAAGCGTATTTTTCACAGAAATGGTTGCTATGAATAAACTTCTGTTGAGTAGACTAGGTGACTTGGAACGATCATTTGCGGATCTATCAGAAAAAATCACTTCACAACAAATACCAACAAAAACTACAACTGGTTTTAATACTCCGCTAGTTACATTAGGACCAAGATTACAAAAAATAAATCCCGAGACAATGCAGTTAGTAAAGGTTTATGAGACTGTTTCAGAGTGTATGAATGAGTACCCAAATATCAAACGACCAAGCCTCAATAAGGCCGTTACTGAAAATACCATATACGAAGGATTCCGTTGGTTGTTGGTTGACCGAGACCAGGATGCGAACGCATTGACAACTATAGAACAAACGAAACCGACATCGGAGAAAAATCCAGGTTACATCGCGAAACTGAATCAAGATAAAACAGAAATTCTAAACGTATATCTTGATAGAAAAACAGCATGTATTGAAAATGGATATGAATCGGCATCGGGATTAGATACTCCAGTTAAACAATTCAAAGCTTCAAAAGGACATTATTATTTGTTATACGCTAATTGTAGCGATGACTTGAAACAAGCGTTTGTTCTCAAACATGGAGAACCGATACTATATAAGGATGGCGTGGGACAATATGACAAAGACAAAAAGCTTGTACGTGTTTTCGCGTGTAAGTATGATTGTATTCGAGGTCTAAAAATGAGCGACAAAACATTGGCTAAGGCACTTGATAAAAACATCTTATATAACGATCATTATTTCAAGATGATAGGTTATAAATTAAAATCAATATAATAATATATAACATGCGTAAATTCATATAAAAGCACAATTCTACTACCAAACAACAATGGCAACCAAATGCAATACGCAAAATGAATTATTACTCCAAAACCTCATGACATTCTATGCAAACCACGACTATCTCACCAAGACGATCGCCATCATAAATGGCGAATCAAAAATATCCCTCCGGATCGTGGACTGGTTCGTGACAAACTATGCTAAAAAGAATTTCACTGTATATGAACTCAAGGATAGTTATGGAGAACCCCGGCGTTTCAAGGTCTATAATGACTACAAACTCAAGCTGAAGGCATACAGCAAAAAACGGTTTGATCCGTTCTGCCGCTGGGAGCGTATTAAGATCCCGTATAATGAGACCAAGTCTATGGAAACCACGATCGGACAACTCAATTTTTTCAAGTGGACGATTGAGAACAAGATCATCGAGTTCATAGAGGCGAATTACGAGGACATAGAAAACGACATGAACGCCCGCAATAGCACATCCAAGCGTAAGGATAGCGATACCAAGACGCGAAAGAAGCGCGAGGAACTGTCCGTTTCTGCTTGCAAATGCATTAAAAAGGAGACAGTGAAGATTATTGTGAAATTCAACCAGCCATAGACATAAACAATTTATATGATTGTTTATGTATTTATTTATTAATTAAGTATCGGAGGACGGTTTACCGAGCTAACATATATAGGTTCCGGGAGAATCAGGGCAGGGCGATCGTACATATTCAAGCTCTTCATCGGTTTGAGAGCAGGTTGAATGGTCGGGCGCGAATTCACTAAATCACTAGAACCGATTCCGAATAACATGGATTCAATATCACACGAATTGTTCGCCAACTCGGTGCGGGACGTTTTCGCCGGAAGGAGTCCATCGCCCGGATGGTACGAATTTACAGGGCGTCCGAATTCATTTACGCGGTATTTCACTCGCGAAGTATTACCAGCCTGTTCCATTTTATAATTACCGGGAGCATTTTTATCGCGCGTGGATGCCATATATAATACATTACGAGATTTTCTTATGGAGTTTTGTATAATTCTCGCTTTCAACTACACCATCTCGTATATAATCCGCTAAACACAAATGGAATAAGTCAAAATACTCATAGGAGAATGCAATTGCCATTCCGATTTCTAGTTCGTTACTCATCATCTTGGCGGCGCCAACTAAGTATAGGTCGCGAAACTCAGGGATATCCTTCGTTTTTGCGAACACGTAATCCAGACCATCGCTGACGTTCTTGTCGTCGTAGATGAATCCATCATCATTTATACAATTCGCCGGATTCATACCGAAAACTCGGCGAATACAGTCGCGATATTCATCATCATCGGAATAAGCGATTTCTAATGCGTGGTTGTACATATGTGTATATAAGATACGCATATGTTTATATTTTATTTATTGTTTTTTGTTTTTTAGAGTTTGGAAACGACGTGTTTTGTGATTTAGGCGACGAGTATTACCGCCAAACCCGGTTCTCAGTGATTTCTCAAATGGTTTTCCGTCGGGGTTTCCTATGACTTTACGTCTACTTGCCTCTGTCTCATCAAACAATCTAGATTTACTTTTTGGTAAAACACCACGTTTAGGCAGACCACTTTTGCCAGATAATGGAATAGCCTCTCTATCAGAAGCATTATCCATTCTAATCATCTCTATTTCTTTGACAGGATTCTCATCCACGCTTGATTCATCTTGCGATAACGCATCTTCTCCATCTAGCTTCGGGAGATTCTGATCTGGAGGCGTATTGCTTTCTACCACAATCCCACCTAGAGGGTCAACGTCCTCCTCCTTTACAACGTCAAGCTTGACCTTAGATTGCGCCTTGGCCTTCTCCAGATCGCCAATCTTGGCCTCCAATTCCGCTATAGACTTATACAACCGGGCGGTCTTCTCCGATATCGCACTCTCATCTCCCCTTTCACCAACATCAACACCAGCTGGAGAACCATTTATCCCCAACAATTCAAGTAAGTCTTTATTAAATTGTATGCTATCCTTGTTAGCTTTTTCTAGATCTTCATCCGTGGAACCCGGATTTGCAACATATGGATCCAACGCACCCTCAAGCTCCTCTAATTTCTTAACAATATCTTCGGACTTAGTGTCATCTATAGTTTCAATAGTGGACTCATATAACAATTGTACGTTATCTGGAAAAAGATTTTGCAATGAGCGAATCCAATTCATAATAAAATCTTTGTCTAGTGCTTTCTCTTGTATACCACTTAGCGCATTATACATTTTTTCCACTCCTATATATGTTTTTCTATAAACCTCATCAAAGTCTTTAACTACAATTATTGATTTTGTGTATAGATTATCAATATCTGAAAATTCTACTGCCGTCTTAATTAACGAGTCCAATTTATATATTTTTCCCCCGTACTTGCGAACTGTAATCCAGTGTCCTCCAGTATTAATAAGTATACCAAATGTATCTGGCTGATTAATAATCCTTGAAAGTTTCCCCAAATAGTCGGTCTGTAGGTTGTATCCCAAAAAGCGTAACGCGGCTACTAAAACTGTTACATTGTAGTTTTCATTATCCGGGCAAAGTAGATCATCTATATCGGATTCATTCACAGATTCTATACCCGAAAATGGATGAGCGAACAAATATCCGCATAATCTCTGTAAATCAAGTGGCGTATTAACCGATAGGTTCTCTACAGCCTCCTTGATTTCATCTATTGTATACGCCCCTTCGCTTGCTGTAAAATATTTCGCTCCAAATAAATTATTCAATGCATGACGACCGCATCCTAGACCACCTTTTTGTCCTTCAACTAATACTCCTTTGAATTTATCATAATCACCAAAAATAGTTGCATCGGTAGATGCAGAAACCGAATCAAGGTCAGACCCAGGACTACTACTAGACCCAGGAATTTGCAGTGATTTTACGAAATTCTCCATTGCTGTAACGATTCTATCCGTTTCCTTTTCATCTATTGTATCAGGCTTTACTGTAGCAACAAATTCTCCAAAATCAGATGTTAATTGGCTTATTCTTTCAATATATTCCTTATCGCCAGCATATTCCATTTATAATATATATATATTATAAATTTATTTCTTGCTAAACGTGACCTCCTCGCGCGAGGATTGTCCGCCACGAACCCATCCATTGAGAGCAGCCTCTTCCACAGAGAACGCCGCGTTCGTAACGCGATCCTTCAGACTGGAAACCATCGGGAAACTCTTGTGGTCGGTGTAAGGCTTATCCATGATGGTGGAAACACTCTTCTTATCAGTCGCCAGCTCACCCTGCTGAAGACGAGACTCCAGCACAGGATCACTCGCGCCCCTTCCTAAATACGGAACAGTGGCAAACGGGCGCTGAATGAGCTGCAACTTCTCAAATGCACGCTCCTGTTCCGTCTTAATCAAAAGCAGCGAATCATAATCCACAGCCGATCCCGGGAGTCCACCTACAGTTCCCCTAAAATTAATCTTGGGATTAAGTGTGGCGAATTTCACATGATCGTCAGACTTAGAAGCGCCGAATTCGTTGTTTAACATATAAGTCGCATACTTGGTATTGGATTCATTGCGGCGGGAGCTATCAACTCCCAAGCGGTCCATAAGATTAAATATTACAGAAGTCATATATTATACAGTAATATAATATTTTAATAATTCGTATGGCGCGGCAAATTGCGCGCACATGAGAACAGATTACCCTCTTTGCAAGATGTCATTGAACCATAGCAGAAGTCAGCAAATCCAGTCTGGTCGTTAACTATGGTCGTTGACGGATTCGAAGTAAATTGGCGAAGCGATTGTTCGAACACGTATTGTTCTCCTAAATCCTTAAATAACTTATCGGAAATATCCGGCTGATCTGGGTTCAGTTCTTTCACCAATGTCTTCGCCTTATCCAGAATCTTCTCACTTACACTTTCATTGAAAGCGGGTGGCGCCGGCTTCTTATTTGGGTTGTATTCGTAATCGGTGACTAGCGCGTTTCCAAAAGGATTGGAAGAATCCGGAGCTTCAAATACATTCACATCACGGAGAACCGAAGCGCTTTTTAGCACCACGTCCGCCTGGTTCTCAAACTTCTCCTCAATAACCTTGGTTTTCTTCTCGTTCTCCCTCTGTACGTTAAGATGGTACAAATATATGGAAATAAGAGTCAGAACAGAGACGATCAAGACGCGAACGCTCTGAGTAAGTATAAATCCAACAATGCATAATACGACCACGCCACGAGAAATCGCATTCAACTTTTGCTCGTGCGTCATGCCTTCTACTGGAAAAAACTGAAATATGAAATCGGTTTGTAATATTACATTTGGATTATCTCCCCAGAAGGGTATTTTCTTCTCTTCAGCAGACATTATATAGTATCGCGAGTTATTTTTATAACCAATGAAAAACGCTAAATCTATACGTTCTTCTTAATGCACTTGTTATCAATCTGGAAAGTCTCGCACTGTTCGTCTTGTGGTACTATTTTCAGAACGCACTTCGCCTTTTCGCCTTCATAAAGTGGTTCCACGCAGCCTTTTTCTGTGACCGGTTTCACTTCAACCGGTTTAGTACATCTAGACCTAAAATGTTCGTAACGTTCTCTCACCATTTCATAAGACAATCCGGACTGTTTACCCAACATATTATTAATAAGTTCGTGTAGATCGTATACATATGTAGAGAACGCAAGACGCGACTCCATATGCTTCATTTTGAGGGGCAATTTCTTGAAGTTCATCTGCAAATTTTTACGGCATTTACCGCATGGGAGCGTCCATCGCAAGCTGAGAATAAAATCACGATAACGGTGTTTATCCTCAACAGTAGGATTGACGGGATAATTGAAACTCATGGTGTGAAGATAATGCCACATACTCGGTCCCCATACACTCGTAAGCATACCATCATTACTATTATATTCTGAATCCGAAAAAACACGGTTCTTCCTAGTTTTTGCCATGTTATATTTTATATTATAGGGAGAATAGTTTAGTTACGTAAAATTATATATAATGAGTATTATATACACGAATGTCTAAGATTGTTGATACCATCCTAAATCTCGTCCGTCCTTATTTCTGGGTAGTATTTATCATTGTACTCTTCTTATTGTTCTCTATAGTTGGTTATTACAGTTACCGAAAATTTGCAAAGGACGCGGTTGAGAAAACCAAATTCACTGATGTGGCGAACGCGGACCGAACAAATCGGACTGCTACTATTATGTTATTTCATGTGGATTGGTGCCCTCACTGCAAGACTGCTTTGCCCGAATGGAAGAAGTTTAAGGACGCGTATAACGGACAACAAATAAATGGGTACAAACTGAAGTGCGTTGAAGTAAATTGTACGAATGATAGCGAGGATAATAATATCGCCGTTATGATAAAGAAGTACGATATCGAGTCATATCCAACCGTAAAATTAGTGATTGATGGCGGCGAAACGATTGAATTTGACTCCAAAATAACTAAGGGATCGCTTCATACGTTTGTAACTACTGTAATCACTCCTGAATAAATATAATCTTTATTTACTATATAAATAAAGATGACGTCAATTGTAGTTGGTGAGGGTGCATATGGTTGCGTCCATAAACCAAGTTTAAAATGTAAAGACGCGCCCGCGATCTCATATGAAGGCAAACTTTCCAAAGCCATGGATATTAGACACGCGACAGTAGAATTAAAGGAATATGACGTCATTGACTCGGTAGATAAGGAGCTCCAATATCATCTAGGTAAGCCGGAAGTGTGTTCTCCGGTTAATAATAAGGAAACCATTAAGGCGATAGATAAGTGCAAATACATTAAAAGCAAAGATATAGCAAACATGAAATTACTGATAATGAAGGATGGAGGTCTCAATTTAGCAGATTATTTATATGATATCAAAGACCGAACCAAAGAAGAAATTGAGATGTTTTTAATTGAATTACACCGTGTTATACTTGGCGTAAAAGTTCTGAACGAAAATGGTATAGTACATCACGACTTGAAACCTCAAAACATTGTGTATAACTCAAAGGAAGAACGGATGAACTTTATTGATTTCGGACATATGACGATGGTAGAAAGACTAAAAAACAAGAGCATCCAATCAATTAATTCTCATGCGGTATCCCACTGGTCGTTCCCTATGGAAATGATGTTTCAGAACAAGAAGAACTATATGAGTTACGCGAAATTGACCTTGGAACAACGACAACAGATATTCAGTCAAGTACGAGTAGGCATGAAAGATCACATTGTTACATTCCTGGCATATATAACAAATATGGTTTCTAAAGAAGAGGCATTGGAGCGGAATGTATTTTTAAAACAGCAGTTTTATGACTTCTTTGTAAACGATCTAACCCCTGAAAAATACAACGAATTCCTACTCAAATCCATAAATACAACGGATGTATATGGATTGGGTTTCACTATACTTCATGTTATTGGACCGATCAAACATGTTTTACATCCAATGGTATATGAAGTACTTACAAATCTGTGTTTGAATGCTATTAACCCCAAAGTATCTGCTCGTTGTGACACCGACTTCTTTTTGAAGGCATATGAGTCAATATTGACGGATGGCGGAATTCTCCGGAGACATGGATTACACATACTAAATCACAATATAGTTCCAATGGCGAGTTCAGCTCCCGAAATACAAAAGGAAGAAACGCCGGATTCGCAAATACCTTCTGCTGTGGCAGAATCTCTCACACCTTGCGAGCAATCGGGAAGGGAGAGGAATCCCAAGACTGGTCGTTGTGTTAAAAAATGCAAGGATGGGTATGTCCGAAATGCCAACTTCAATTGCACGCATATAAAAATATGCCCGGAACATAAGGAGATGAATCCTAAGACCAGGAGATGCGTTGCAAAGTGTAAAGATGGGTATGTGCGTAATGCGGATTTCAGGTGCACAAAAAAAGCTCGTTCGTAATTATGCAAGGCTGCTGTCTTCTGCTTCGGTCGGCGAAGCCGGTTGCGACGAAGCCGGTTGCGGCGAAGCCGGATGGGCTGAGGCCGGTTGGGGGGCGTGCGGGGGGCGAAGCCCCCGCATCCGCATCCGCATAAATTCATTAAAGATGTCAACTCCCGCCTCAATATTTGCTTCACGTTCTTCCCTGGAAGACGCTAGTGAAAGCATGTTTTCCAAAGTCGTATGATCGCCATTCAACAGTATTTCATTTGGAATAAGACCGGATTCATACCCATTCAACAGAGCAATTACATTTTTAAGAATAATCAGCAAATAATCAAACAACGACGATTTTTCGCTAACCAGCTCCGTACCATCAAAGAATTTCTTAATACCAAATATAGATTCAGGTGCATTCCCAGCTTCTAAACACGCTTTCATAGGATAACTACACATAACGCCTCCATCCACATAACACTCTCCGCCCTTAATTAGGGGGGCGAAGATGATTGGTAGCGTTGACGACGCATATACTGCGTCAATGACTCGCCAATCTGGATGTGTATGATGTGACATTTTACACAATTTAAAGGTATTAAGTTCGGTCGCAAAAAAATACAGATCAATTCCATTAATATCATAAAATTCTTTCAATGTTACTCCCATGGAAATATCCTTTCCCGCGAGCAGTGGTCCCAACATCTTTTCCATAACGTCAATACCAAATACGCCACGTTTTTCAAACGCCTGTAATATGGTGTATATATCAATTTTGAATATATTTTGCCATGGTCGGTTGATGAAATATGTATCAATCGTATCCCAGTCATATCCCAAACATAAAATCACAGATATGAATGTTCCCACGGAAGTACCATACATTGATTTTATGTTTTGAATATCCCAGAAACCCTGTTTAGCAGCTTCTCGGAGAACTCCATAAAATGTAAATCCCGTCTGACCGCCTCCCGAAACAACCAAGTGTTCTATTTTCGTTTTATTTTCATTTTCCTCTTCCATTATTATACAATCCAGTAAAAACTTTTTATGTATTTTATTATATAACTCCAATATAATAAAATATGTCATCCATATTCCTATTCGATCATGAAGAGGCCAACAATGGTAAAATCAATATAGACGATTTGTACGAGCGCCGCCAGAAACGGGATCTGAAACAGCTAGAAATTTTCAATAAGATACTCACCCGAATACATAAGCGCATACAATATACAGCAAAAAACAAACTATGTAGTGACAACCATATATGGTTCAACGTGCCAGAATATATAGTTGGAGAACCGGTATACGACAAGGGCGATTGCACTGGATATCTAGTATCACAACTGGAACACAATGGATTCTTTGTAAAATATGTGTATCCAAATACATTGTTTGTATCCTGGCATAATTGGGTGCCATCGTATGTACGAAATGAAATTAAAAAGAAGATGGGCGTTGCGATAGATGAGAAGGGTAATGTGATTGAAAAAACAGATAATGAGGAAGAACCAAAGTTGACACAACAACAGCAACAAAATAAAGATCAAAAACAATACACCTCTATTAAGAGTTATAAACCATCTGTGTATGGTGAAGACCTTTTAGCAAAAGTTGAGAAGAAAATTAGTTTCGGCGTTTAACGGTCTTCTTTCTCGGTTTACGTTTTGTACGTGTGCTGCCACCGCCAGTGGTTCGTCTCCTGGATAAATTCTGTATTTCGGCACACATTCCTTTGAAATTATTCGGATTCTTAAGCTCAGTACGAAGTGATTGTAACATAACAGAATGAATCGCATTCTTGATTACAGCCACAGTAGTTCCTTTGAATTGACTGGATCTTATATATTGACCTATATTTCTCTCTAACATGGCAGTTAAGGTTGTTTGTACTTTTTCTTCTTGGAAATATTTATCCAAACTCTCAAACACCTTTTCGCCATACAACTTCTGGTTATCTTTAAACATCTGTTGGAATTCATGGCACATAAACTCATTTGAATTTTTGGTTTTTGCAGCTGCTGTCGGTCCAGCCGGCGCTGATACAACCGCTCCAGGAGCTGCATCAGCCGCGCCACTTAAAGCGGCTAACGGATTTGGTACCAAATCTTTTGCCGCACCCATTGCTGCGCCTTCTGCTGCTTTTGCCATAGCAGCAGGATCCATTTTTGCCATATCAAGAAGGCTCATTAACGTCTATATAATCTATAACTAGATAAAATTGATTGCGTTTGGTTCAAATTAATTTATTTCCCAATTAGTATAATGGATACATCAAATATAGTTATCAAGAAGGCAAAGAGTGACGTATCAAAAACACAGAAAAAGAAAACCACACTCTCCAGCAGTGAAAAGGAGAAACTATGGGCGGTGTTTGATGTAGAAAGTAAACCGACTGAAATCGTTCCAACTATGAAAGAAGCGGGGGTATGTGGTATGTGCGAAAACGGTACGTTAGTTATTACCGAGGAAGGGTTTCCAACATGCTCCAATGGGGCGTGTGGTATTATATATACAAACACACTAGATTACTCTCCCGAATGGCGGTTCTATGGTTCAGATGATAGGAATAATGCAAAGGATCCATCCAGATGCGGTAACCCCATAAACCCGCTTTTAGTAGAATCGTCATATGGTTGCAAAGTGATCTGTTCGTCTAAATCCTCATACGAAATGCGTAAAATTCGTAAGTGGACCGAGTGGCAATCTATGCCCCACCGCGAGAAATCGCTATACGACGAATTCCAATTCATTACGGTTATGGCGCAGAACTCGGGAATACCTAAAATATTCATAGACGATGCAATGGCAATACACAAGGACATTTCCGAACAGCAGATGTTTCGCGGAATGAATCGCGATGGTATTAAATCCGCGTCTATCTATATCAGCTGCCGATTGAATGGCTGTCCCAGAACAGCGCACGAAATCGCGGAAATATTCCATTTAGACAAAACGAGTGCCACGAACGGCTGCTCCATGGCGGTAAATATCCTACATAACATAGAGCGTAGTTACGAGCCATCTCAAAAGACAACCCTCGGCACCACAAAACCGGCAGCGTTCATTGAGCGGTATTGTAGCCGATTGAATGTCAATACGGAGCTTACAAAGCTATCCACGTTTATTGCGAAAAAGGTGGACGAACAGAGTATCATCAACGACAACACACCACACTCAATTGCAGCCGGTATTGTCTACCTGATCGCACAAAACTGCAACCTGAATATCAGTAAAACGGACATTAAAACGATCTGCGGGGTGAGTGAAGTGACAATCAATAAATGTTATAAGAAACTGGAGAACATTAAGGACAAATTAATTCCTGTGCGTATTTTAGAGAAGTACGCATGATTATCCTATACACAAATTTGCTTTTACTACTGTAATTAGTTTATTTTTATTACCAATCAGATAAAAACTTAGCGGAGTGCGTCCTGGCATTTTTGCTTATATCGGTAATTATATCTTCACAGATATTCTGGAGAAATCCAACGCGAGGTACGAGCATCCATAAGTTAGATGCGATGATTGCAAAAGTTTGTATACTATCCTTCATTTTTTACACAATTTTATTCAAATTACATACAGATGAACTCGCTGTATTGTATGCAATATTATTAGTATTTATTTTAACCGCTGCTGGATTTAGTAGCTATTATTCTTCAAAAAGATGGTGCGGACCATCGCATCTAAATTCCCATGCTTTTCTCCATTATTTATGTTTTATCGCCACATTTTTCGCATTTTGATCGGGTTATTTAGTATAATATTTTATACGCATAATATATTATATGTCTAAACAAGTAACATTTGAAGTAGAGGAAATGCTTACAGATTATCCAAAGTTGATCTTTATAGTTCCGTATAGGGATCGTCAACAACATTATGAATTTTTCTCTCAACACATGAAGCGAATTATGGAAGGGACATCGTATCGTATCCTCTACATACACCAAAAGGACACTAGATCATTTAATCGTGGCGCAATGAAGAATATTGGATTTTTGACTGTTAAAGATTTATACCCAGACGACTACATGAAAATCACACTGGTGTTTAATGATATTGACACGATGCCATTCACTGCTGGGTTTCTGAATTACGAAACAACGCCAGGGGTAGTGAAGCACTTTTATGGATTTACGTACACGCTTGGCGGAATCGTATCTGTAAATGCGGGAGATTTTGAACGACTGAATGGATTTCCTAATTATTGGGCGTGGGGATTTGAGGACAATGAACTCAACCGTCGTGTGATTGAAAGCGGCATACGCCTGGATCGCAGTCAGTTTTATCCAATTATGGATAAAAATATCCTGCAATTACAGGATGGGTTCGGGCGTGTGGTAAACAGAACAGAATTTGATGCTTATCAAAAAAAGAGCGCGGAGGGTATAACGTCTATACATCAACTTGAGTATAATATTATAGAGGAAACGGGTTTTGTAGATGTAACAAGTTTTAATACGGATCGTGATGAAAATGTCGGTGCGCGCGCACATTACGATCTGCGCAAAGGCGCTATTCCCTTTCCAAATTCGGGCGGCAGGCGTAACGCAAGAATGAAGATGTTTATATAGTCAAACTGGATTCCATAAATTTATATGTAAGACCAACACGCGTTTGGTCTTCCCAAATTCCAGAAATCTTTATAATTATATGCTTTATACTAATTGAATTAGAGTCTCTGTAAATCTTCACGTTACCATTTTTCATATGGTCGTTCAATGTAGTCGTTGATGACTTAGAATTGCCAGAGATTTGCTTGTAATAATCCAATATATATTTCTCTATCCATGCGAGTTCATTACATAACTTTGCATTCACGGGGTCAGTAGTTTGAAATTTAAGCATGGTCTTGTTATACGTCTTATCAAGTGTTGTATTATGGAATGGAATTGAGATTGATATACCATTTGTAGTACACAGATCATCTGAATATAAAACCTTTGTGAATTTTCCATCCATAATAATATTCTTTTTGCTATCCATGAAAAATAGATTCTGCAAATTCAATTGATCTAGTTTATATGCGATATTCATTATTCAAATATCGCATATACTGTTTATCTCGTTTTTTTATATTATGTTGGAGTAAAACTTTCAACAAGGGTTCCTCCCGAGCAAAATGCTATATAAGTAATTATCTACGGCGAGGACGACTGGTTCTCTGTCTTGATGTTCCAGTTGGAGTTGGCGAAACAGGGGTAACTGGCGACGATTCAGTTGACGCCGAAGATGTACCATCCGTATAATTCACAACGACCCTAAATTTATAAGAGGTTCCATTCCGTAATCCGCCAATAGTAAATGTTTTCGTCCCAGATGCAGAAATTGTTCTTGTCGGCGGAGTAGATGCTGGATTGGACGTAACAACATAATTCAATATACTAGTAGATGAATTGCCCGCTGGCGGAGTAATTATTATGGAAGCACTAGCATTACCAGCCGTCGCTCTTATGCGAGCTGTAGGTCTAAGCTTGGGTGTTGCGGATATGGTCGCGGGCGAAGATTTTGTACCGTCGTTATAATTAGCTACGACGCTAAACGTATACGTAATTCCATTTATTAACCCCTTCAATCTAACTGGATTAGAAATATCAGATATTGTATTTTCTGGAACTGCAGGCGGATTTGTATTTATTTTATAACTGATCGGTTTATCAGCTCCATCCGGTTCGCCAATAGTAAGTATCGCCGCACCATCAGATTCATTCACTGATAATATTGGCGAACCGCGTGGTATACCAGTTTTTACGTCCGATTCTATTATCGTGTCATTTCCATATTTGGCAATAACTTTAAAATCATGTTTTATACCATTTGTTAGTCCAGATATACTTGTATTATTTGCTGTATTCACGGTTTGAGTTATTGTTTGTCCTGTGGACGATGTAACCATTACAGTGTAAGTTGGGTTTCCGGTAGTAGGTATGATATTAACCGACGCACTACCAGTACCCATAGTAACTGTAAATGATGGTTTTGTGCGCGGCGTAATTGCAACAGAAGTAGTAGTATTACTTAATTTAGTACCATCACTAAGAATACCATAGTCAGCAGTAACGCTGAATGTATACGGAGTATCATTCGTCAACCCGGCAAATACATAAGGGTTTGTAAAATTACTAGGGAGTATTTTTTGTATATTTTTATTTTCAGCGTAAAGTGCATTGATAGTGTAAGTATTTGCAATTGCATTAGGTGAGGCATTAATTGTAAGTGTAGCATTACCATCGCCTGCTACAACGGGACCTACAGTAAATCCAAGCATTCGTATTATTTCCGACTTAACTCTATCCATATTGGTTTGTAGCTCGTTTATTTTATTGTTTATTTTAGTATTATTACTATTAAAATTGGCTTGCGTAGACATTACGCCGATAGTAATGAAATCAGTTATATCTTGGTATGTAGATTGGATCGTATTTATTTCGCTGATTTTCGTATCTATTATCCGTATTAAATCATCTATTTTATATTTAACATCATTTGAATTTGGAAAAAGATTCCCTATGCGTGATGAATTGTTGATGGCTATTTTACTTACTAGTGGATTATAATCAGCTCGCGTCCTCGTTAACAGATCCTTATTTGTATTGTAATCACTCCACGTAGCAACGCAGAGAGTTTGATTTGTTTTGTAAAGATTAATCTTTGTATTTATATCAGTATATTCTGTTTTCTTGCTATCAAATGCCGACATTCCTTCAATAACACGACCCTTTTTAAAATTGTAATACAGAATAACGCTAAATACAACTATAAGTAGCAATAGTACAATAGTATTTAGGTCTAATCGGAAATTTAATTTCATATTTTATAATATATACACTATTATTATATATAATGACAACCGTAATTCAATGGAAAGGCGCTACATTTCAAGAATTGAGTGCTGGCGTCAAGTTCAATTCAGCGCCTACTGCATCAAGCACAAGCATATTTTTGCCTAACTCATTGAGGGTTTATAGGAAGGAGATTGCCAGCACCGCTATCGGGCGCTGTAATCCGAGAACATCCATCAAGATAGACGATTATAATATGCCCGGGGGTACACTAAATACAAATATTATTACGACTACTGGTTTAGCCAATACAGGTGATCTTATATATGAGAACAATGCTTGCGAACATCCATCCAGCACAAACCAGTGCAACGCATTCTTATCTCCCGCTGACAATGCCAGACGCCGCGTCCGTAGTAGTGGAATGATAAAGAAACAATCTGTAAACAGCGACTATTATACATCTACGCAACAATACATGAATAGTCGTAATATTTCTTACGATCAGAACCAGTATTTCCATGTAAAGTATGGTTCTAGTACAGCTAAACCGGGTTCCGCGGGTGCCATTTCCAATATTTATCAGTCAAATGGAATCAACAAATGTCCGAAATACACGCTTCCAGCGACTTCGTTCAAATATCTTTGGTTGGTGGACGATACAGAATATACAGTCAATGTACCTGCCGGACAATATGATATTGATGATTTGAATATATTATTCCAGAATGCAATGGTTACGAATTTCCATTATTACACTACAGCTACGCTTACAAAGGTCTTCCTATTGTCGTTCGGATATGACAGTACATCAAATACTATAATCATATCGGCTAACGCCAATACACTAGCGCAATATCCAATCTCTACGTATTCATTACCGTTGGGAGCACCGATAGCATGGAATACATCGGTTGATAAAATACCAGGTATTTTTATAACGAATACTGTAATTGGCACCGCGCTTGGATTCGCGGTAAATACTGCCTCAACAACATACCCTTATGTATTGGATCGCATTAGCACAATAAATCGCTCCGTACAAGGTTCATTTGATCCAGGATTACAGCCGAGATACCGCCGCATTCATTACAAACCAAGTAACTCACAATTTGGAGTCCAAGGCGCAGTTTCATCTAGCGACCGGCTTCTTAGGAAAAAATACGATACAATTACAACGGTTGGGTCTAGTTTTAGGAGTGCATTTGGAGCGCAAACCGCAAATGCATTGGCATATAGTTCTTCGGCGTATGGGTATACTCTGAAGGAGCGCACGGGATTTTCTATGAAAAGAACGCCTACATTCTCAGCGTATTCTAGTGTAATGAAGCAATGCCCTGTTAGAAAATTCAGAAACGCGATCTAATTCCACCTTTGGTAAAGGTGGAGCCAAATCCACCTTTACCAAAGGTGGAGCCAAATATTTAAAAAAACAGGCTTATCTACTAAACTTATGGAAAGGGTTTGGTTCAACCTTTCCCAAAGGTTGATTTGGTTCAACCTTTCCCAAAGGTTGATTTGGTTCAACCTTTCCCAAAGGTTGATTTGGTTCAACCTTTCCCAAAGGTGGATTTAGTCCCAAGCACTACGGACGAATATATTATGCGGTATGTTATGTGTAATGCACCAGTTCGTACATTTCTGTATATTATTTCGTATGTAAACATCTATTTTATCATTCTTATGTTTGTTATCTATAAGTATGATGGTCTGTTGAATGTTATCAATTTGCTGTTGACCGAAAATTGCATTGAACTCTTCTAGTTTGTTTATAAAATGCGATGCAATCGGACAACTGAGAAATCGGTGTATAGGAGTAGTACTTTTCAGTACATTCACAAAGCAATCAGAAAGTTTCGTAATAAATCCAGTATTAGATGGGAATATGAACTTTTTACAAACAATATACTTTTCTGAATTCGCATAACGACTGGTATTTGGCTTTGTAATGTAGACCTCTTCATAAAACGAAGACAGAATATACAACAGGTCAACTGTATGATTCATGAAACAATCAAAAATCTTCAATATGAAACTGCCGCCTCGTTTCTGTAAGCACAGTGCATAGCATATTTGTCCGTAGAGTAACTTGGTGATGTTAATCTCTTGTGAGTTGAATCCAGTAGAAAAATCAAACCCACCATCCGCGGTGATAAGATCCATTGAAGAACCATACTTTTCGGTACAATGCTTGAAATTCTTCATACAAAGGATGTCACCTGTTCCTGTAGCGCCGTTTTCAATAAACACATTCGGATTGCTTGTTAAAAAACTATCACTCTTCTTCCAAGCCGGAATATTCGTATCATTTGCGTCGTCCAATATCGTCATCCCTATGTATCTATCATCTGGGTTTCGCCGCGAATTTACAATTGCTTCAATAAATCCACCGGGACCCTCTGCCAGATGGAAACATGATATGGGTGTAGAGTTTCGCAATTTCGCAGTTCTGCTTTCAAATGCACTACCGTTATTCGGAGCATACAAGTCAAACGACACCATTATCTCCAACATCTTGAAATAAGAACGGGATAGCGGCTTGTATTTTGACACACACTTAGACTTATTTGGGACATTACTATTAATATATTCGTAAGGATTTGTATATTTGCGAAATTCATCCCAGTCATCGCCGTATTCATCTATCTTATTCTTGATATCATACAAATAAAAAGATAGTGAATTTGATATAGTTGGTTCTGGGTTTGTATCACCTGTCACGCATTGTAGATTATTTATAATTGAACTATTTACTGTGGGTAGTAATATATATAGCATCGGATATATATATTTTATAGCAAGGGTTTATATCATTTCGGCTTGTGTATAATAGGCGGTCCTACAATCACAACTTTCTTTGCCGTTTTCTCAACTTTGGATTTCTCTGGTTCTACAGCTGCGACGGCTTCCATTTCTTCAATCGTTTTATGAGTTACAGCCTTGTGAATCTTTTCAGCGTCCACATTATGAGTTTTGCGAAATACGAAATACCGATTCATGAACGAGATCTGTTTCTCGTCGCTCGTCATAAGATGGGCGTTCTTATAATCCGACATTTTCCTCGGATCCATCCGCGTTTCCATTTCCATGGCAGAGAACATCTCGCCGAATAGTCCAGTTCCGTTCGGTAGTTGTTTGGGGGCATCACGCTTTCCCAACAGAGCGAATCCATAGTTCTCCATCATCTGCGTAAAGTATTCAAAATTTACCAGATACTCGCGGAAGGTCTTACCGATCGTCTCTTGATAGACGTTGATAGGAAATCCGAGGCAAGATTCGTCACTAGGAAAACCGGTCTGCGAGTACATCTTGGTGAGCTCAAACATCTTGCGTTCGCCATCCATTATAGTGAACGACTCGCCTTCGTTCTTGTCACGCAGCAATTGAAATATAGTTTTGCCGTCAAAGCATGTACCGATGAAGTATCCATTAACTGCGGTACATTCCGTCAAGTTTCTCAGGAACCGGTGCATGCTCGCCTTGCTTTCCAAGAAATAGTGGAGCGCAAATTGGCACGAGCTAATATTAAACCCTTTGGCGCCGGTTCCGTACTGGTTGTAAACACCTTGTCCCAGAAACTTCGCATCCTTGGGTCCATTTCCAAATACGGCGCGGACGATCTCCTTATCTTTCTGCGTCTTGAATGCCTCGCCACTACGTATATTTAATCCACTGTCGCCATTCACAAAGAGTGCTGCAGGTGTATTTTTACGCGTCGCTCTATCGCGCAAATACCGAGCGCATGCTCCATCCAGACGATTATGTATATTATCATGTGAAATATCAACACCGAAAACGAAGGACAGATTCGCGTTGTTCCATTTACTCAGATCTCCCGCTTTACCAACCGCGTAGTCAATTAGAGTATCGCCTCTATTCGCTATACTGGTAATCAGCTTATTCTTCACATACAAATTATGGAAATCGCGCAATCCCCTCGTGAGATTCGTCTCGTTACCGAGACGGTTATAGTATACGCCCTCATTTGCCGCGCCATTTTCTTCTTCTCCAGATTCCTCTATATAATCCGGTATGCCGGAACCGCTACTTATCATTTCCTTTGTTATCGGATTATGGATGGATTGCCAGTTGCTGTTCGCCACATGGTATGCGTTTCCGTAATTCTTAAGTCCGCTTTTCAATTCGGTTGTCTTATCGTAACGAACGCGCAACGGAGTCCATCTCCAACCAGCGGGTTTGGAGGTGTCGTAACTGAACTCAACAATTGTATCTTCCTCAAAGTACTCGCCCTCTGTCGTAAACATACTCATCTCTTTCGCGCCGTCTTCCACCAGCATTATATTTGCAAAGCATGCCTTTGTATCAAATGGGTTCGTCGGTTGGAATGGAACTGGCTTATACCGATCACGATTGTTAGAAGTGTCGTATTCAATGACCTTATTTTGAACGATGTCTTCATACGGATTAACAAAACCATGGCGGCGGTCCAACTCATCAAATCCACACCGTAATATCAGTGTCTTGTATTGTATAATATTCTTACTACCCTGGACGTTTTGGCCGTCCTGGAATATGTTGTGTATTTCGTCCTTTCCGCTCTTATCCTTTTTCAGTGATACCAAGAAATCAATGGTGTTGAATTCCGCTGGTTTCCACTTGAACGATTGGACCCATAGAGGTTTATTCAATTTGCCCGCCACACCTACCTTATCACTGGCAACTGCGGTGTTGCACGGAGTAAATATGAGCCCATCCGAATTATACTCGGATATTCCATCCTCAATATCCGAAAGAATCTTGGAGCAGCACTGGAAGATCGTCCTGGACGCCGTATCACTATAGAATATCTTACACTTAAGTACGAACTCGCATGCGCTAGAGAATTTCAAGTGCTCCACAAACTGCTTCAACAAGTTCAAGCGATATTTTTGCTTGTTGGCTTCTGCATTCGTTATGTCGTTGTTGTAAAAGGCCAATTCGCGAGTACTCTTTTTATTGATATAATAGATGTCAAATGCCGCATACAAATTGATCGCATCGCCGTGTTTGTTATTCTTAATATGCTCTCCGTCCAATAAACTCTCAAAGAACTCTTCGTTCGTCGTTTTTGCGCCGGTGAATATAACATTCATGTTGGTATCAATCATATACATGAGTCCTTTGTGGTTTATGTATAGAAGCTTGCGTTCTCCGTCCGCCTTGTCAGTTACTGTGTAGTTTTTGCGTATGTTCGGTAGGTTTGAATTTGCATCTAGCTGCATAACATTCTGCATCTGGAGAGTCATTGAAGATGGTCCTACAAAGTGATGTGGGAGAACCCAACCCGACTGATATTGGTCTCCATACAGCAGACGCATGTATTCCGTTTGAATCTCGCTTTTTAGCGCGTACGATATGGGGTAATTTGTTCCTTGGATACCACCCATAACGATTCGGATCGCCTGACGAATAGCATCAATCAGTTTTTTGCTAGTATTGTACTCCGTTCCCATACCAATCTTGGAATTATCTACCTCCATCTCTATTTCATATGACTCGGGGTTTGTGAGAACACCCGCATCCTGGATTGTATAGAATTTCATAGGTATACCCTTGTTGGTAGTCTTTGATTTCCGAACGATACTGATGTCTGCGAAGAACGGGAGGGTATCATGATAGAAACGAACACGGTTCATATGACGGAATGTCTTCTTGGCGTCGGTCCACTTCTGTATGATTCCGCGGATGATTGGGGAGCGCGCTGTGAAGATCTGCTCTAACTGATATGCGATTCTGATATTAAAATCACTGAAATCGGCTGCTTCAATGGTAACCCCGTCATCCGTTTTCGGTCGTGTCTTCTGCGTGAAGATGACCTTATCATTTGTGGACGACGGCATATCCAATATTTTCTGGATACTGTTCGTTCTACAGTACTCCTGGATCAGATCTATTCCGATGATTTCGCCACGGATATTACTCATTATAGAGTTTCCAGACGTCTTGTCGGTATATTCGTGAAAGATACGCAGCGAGTGCATGCCATCCGGATTATCCGTCTTGAAACCGCACTGATACAACCGTTTGACTACGTTTTCATAATCAATCTGTGTTATCTTATTCTTTTTACTGTCTGTACCAAATCGGATCTCAAGTTCATTTATCTTACCATCAGGGCGACCGCTAAACGGATTACTCGCTAAATAATGGTCGATCATAAACTCTAAACGACGATTGCCATCCGATTTCGGGGCTTTCGCTTCTTTTTCCATATATAGTATTTTTACATATTATTTTAATATTGTTTATCCAATCAATTTTACCAGAGACAACGTCTGGTTGCCTCCTGATATAATTCACTCTTCTTGTACTTTATGGTCTGGTCTATGTGTAGACGGACAGATAGTTTTTTCAATTCGTCCGCCGAGAAATTGGAAATTGCGTCTAGTGGTCTATCATATCTGTGTAAGCGTAATTGCTCTGTCTCAATTTCCTGGATTTTTTCATCAGTCACACAAGTATCAATACCATAATCGCCCTTTGCATTCTTATGGAAAATAAGTGTATGATCGTACTCATCAGTCGGGCATATATTGATATAAAACTTCTTCTCCTTGGTAAGGATTATTCTCGCTTTGTAAAATACGGCCATAGCAATCAGCGTAGAAACATTCAATGATGCATTGGTAACAATGTCTGACATGATTTCTTGTATGGCTACATTCGTAATCTTGACATTTGTATTCTTCAATCGGCTAGGTTGGGTCTTGATGGATTCCATGATCTTCTGCTTCTCCTCCATTTCAATGTTACTGTAGCCTTGAGTAATAGCATTATACGCATTTAATCCATTTTTAGCAATATACAGACACCAAAATAGCGTATCCTTCTTTTCCGGGTAATAAATGTCACTCTTATCCTTTTCTTTTTCTTTATCCACACACTTCTCAATTACCCTTTCTTTCTCTGTTACAATTACAGGTTTAGCCTTCGCATACATATGTTTCGCTAGAAGACCTATCTTTTCAGGGGTGTCATACGAATAGTTTACGAAGACCTGATGGTATATTCCAGACATTGGACTACTTATTATATGGTGTTGTCTTTAACCCCATTTTGGATATCTATTACGATAATACAGTGCGGTTACTCTTTCCGACAATACTCGTTCGCTGCATAATTCGTATGTATCGTTGTTAATCTCGGGAAAAAATACATCGCATTCTATATCCGTGTTTATACGATTAATATAGAGCTCATTACACCCACGGTGTCGGATAGCCTCTTGGTAAAGCTGACCTCCGCCGATCACGAAAATTTTCTCAATGCTTTTGTCATACCACAAATAATCCATTGCACTTTGTAAGCTGGTAAACCAGTCAATCTTGTTATTGCAATCGGATGATATAATTATGTTTCTACGATTTGGTAGTGTACGACCCTTCAAACTTTCGTATGTTCTCCTACCCATTATAATCGCATTCTGACGTGTAGCATCGGTAACCTTACTAGTAATCTCTTTGAAATACTTCATATCCACAGGCTCATTCCAAGGTATCTGACCGTTCTTACCAAGTCCATTTGTATTGGATACGGCGGCAATAATACTAAACATACTATTAATATTTGGTATTATTTTATTTTTATATACGTTCACTTGCGTCTTCTTTAAAAAACTCAGTCTTGAATGCATTCTTTTGCGACTCAATAGTCTGTAGTGCTCGTTCCTGTTCTTGGATATACTGAATATATTGCATAATATTAGAGATTGTATCCTTCGGTAAAAAAGATAGATTCACGAACACTCCGCTTTTATTCTCGTTGATCTTAATACCAGGCGTGTTCTTCAAAATGCGTAATATTTCAATGTGATGAATCTTCGCAAGCGACTCCACCTTCTGTTTAATCATTTCTAAATCAAATTCCATTATTATGTGTAAATGAATTTAATATTTATATAAATTTTTTATATTAATAAATCGCTGTCTCCTCCAACCTTGATCCTAGGCTTTTTCACTTGGACCATCTTCTTTTCTACGAGTTGCCCGATTACGCATATGTACGGGTCATTCAATTCGTATCTAACCCCAATCACCTTTACAACAATATCCATGTTCTCCTTGATCGTGTTAAAATATTTATCTGTGTTGTGATGATCCCGCGCGATAAAGATGGTTACTGGTACAACCTCATTGGCATCTACAACCTGGGCGTGAATACCGGCCTTTGTTATTGTCTTACTGGTGCACTCAATCTTCATGCCTTCCACTGGATGACAGATCATACACTCAAACACTGTCTGGAACTCAACGTCGTCTCCGTGGACCACCGGTGACGAATAGCTAAGCACTCTCACTGACCCAGGACGGATAAATCCTTCGGCGATGCACTTGCCTTCTACTCCGGATGTTATCTTCTCCTCAAGAATTTGCTTCGTATTGCTTCCGATCTCCGTGATTGACAATACGACCTTCTTGTTGAGAACCGACTTAATGTAGACTCCATATATTTTTTCAGTATTCGGTTGTGCCATTTTGTATACCTTGTTATATATTGTATAACAAGAAATCAATTTTCCGCATCCATCTCATATATTCCATTTATCAGGACACGCTCGTTATTTAAATACCAGACCTTTTCCTTTTTAGTATCGTTAAATTCGCGCATAAGAACTTCCATGAGAACGCAAATCTTCATAGTCGTATTTATTTTGTATTCTTTCACGCTTTTTACATTGTATTTATTGGGTTCTCCAACTAGTGAGTTTAATATGGGGCGCGTATACTCTGCCAGTGCGCTACACGTGACTCGTCCTAGTTTGTTTCGTTCTGCGTTCTTATACTTCGTCTTGAATACATATTCTCGTTTGCGCGTTCCCTTCTCAAACCATGCTGTGAATCCAATAACGTCATTCAATATCTGCTTTCTGAATACATATTTTGTCCTATAATCCTTTGATCGTATTATGTTTGCCGTTTCTACATATTGTGCCTCTACCCATCCATTCTCGGATGGATGATAAATCCTAGTTGACTTGTTATCAATTGTTAAACTAATCCCCATATCACCATTGTCGGCTGTTATTATATTCGCATCAAAATACTGTCGGATAAGTTTTTCCACTTCGGTTTCAGAACCGACTGCACTATCGCTATACAAGGCGTTTAATATTATAATCTTATCAGAAGTAAGCATATTATCAATCATATGATATATCAAATGCTTCTTGAGCTGTGCTTCTGTAAACGCGTATTCTGAAATCACGTGTTTTCGCACCGCAGTGAACGCAGAGTACCAGTTGTCATTGGAATCATCAGAAGAGAACGCGATAGTAAAAAGGTCCGTAATATTCTTCACTATTTGTACGTAATTATTCTGATTACCTGTTACACGTTTTCGCTTCTGTAATTGAATGGAAATATTGGCGTGTTTGAAATCAACTGGCGTAATTCTTTCATATACAGATGCAGTTACGTCAGTGATCTCTACCGGTTGGAATAAATACGTGTCGTTGTTATTCACTATGTGTCCTAACCGTCCATATTTGTCTACAACATATTCGTTAGAATTATCAATCATCCGAGTAAGCGACGAATAGATTTGTTCTTTTGGGTACTTCTTCACTTTATTTATTTCATCTATAATGTCATTTATTGTGTAAAAATGGCGCTCCTTAAACAGATCACGAATACGTTGTATGATTCTCGTATTATTTCCCTCCACGAATTCAATACTATACGTGTCGCGTTTTATCTGGTCGCTATTTGGAGGTGTCTCGTTCGGGTAACATTTGATTTCACAATTATCCATATAATCGCATATTTCCGTTCTCGGTTTATCGCCGATTTCATACTCTTTAGTTCCGCCACTACTCAAGGATAATGTTACCGTTACATTTTGGATAATCTTCTGTAACATGGTGGTTGTAAAATTAGTCTGGCTGATATTCAGTAGGCAATCTACAGCCACCTCTTTGAGAACCCGAGTAACCCGCCCAATCGCTATGGCCTTTTGTTCTGCCAAACGATACACGTACATATCCGCGGATTCTTCCGTTGTATCTAAGAGAGTTGCATGTAAGAATATTTCCACATTACGTTTCGCAAAGTCCAACTTGCAATGACTCAGATTACGCACTCCGCGACCAATGATCTGCTCTATACGATTCATATTATACCAGGGTTCCAATACATGCACTTGTCGGATATTCTTGAAATCAATTCCCTCTCCCGCTGCACGAGAAATTATCACCACTTTCACAAGTTTACCGTCCATGTTCTCGTCACTATTCAGATATTTGAGGTCTTCATTATTGTTTGGCGAGTATTTTGCATCACCAGTAATCATCACGTACCTTGCCTGCGACCCTTCTGGCTTGTATCCAAGCGGCGGAACTGGCGGAGTTTTGAAGAGCGATTTAACGCTCTTGTCTGAACTATAACGCGCGAATCCCATTTCTTCCAGTGCAAGTGCGATCGGCACCGCGCCACCATCAATATATTGCGTATATATCAGAATAATACCCTCTGATTTCTTTACGATCTCGCAGAATTTCGCGATTTTCGCACTGTATTTTGGTAGTTCCGCTGGACTGAAAATACGGCCATATTTGTCAGACTTATACTCAAAATCTTGCATCACATTTGCCAATCCTGTCTTACCGATCATGTTCTGGATGAGACTAGTTTCCTCTTCAAGAGTATATTCGGCGGTTGGATCATAGTCCTCTGACGGATATACTATGTTTAATGCTTCTAGAGGTTTTTGTAAAAGCGAATATCCAAACGACTCCTTTTCTTCAAATGCCTTATCTTCGTCTTCTCCGCGTTTATGTAGGTTCTCAATACACATCCTGTATACCTTTTCTTGATATTCACCGATGCCATTTGTAAACAAGCGAATGTACTGTAGCGTCTTATCTAATTCAATTGGTTTCTGATTCATCTGGATTGTAGGGTACGCAACCGAATCGTCCTTTTCCGGGTAAATACGGAATGGGAATGTGTATGGGTTCTCTCCTTTCACATAGGATACATATCCATTTAATTTCTTACGAAGTAGTTCTTCTCCTTTACCAGGAATGAATTTACCATCTGAGCTGAAGATATCCGACGTTTTAACAGCCTTGCGTTTATCATTAAGATTCATTAAATTCGTTAACCATATGATCTCCTCATATGAGTTATACATGGGCGTAGCAGACAATAATAAGAGTTTCATGCTATCCGTGTTTCTGGCGACTTCCATAAGTAAATCGGCTGGTTTTCGTGTGCCATCTATTTTCGTAGTACGTATGTTATGGACCTCATCAATGATTACCAAACGACTATTGAATATATTCTTAATACGCTGTTTCTTAATACGTTCTCTGTCCTCCTCAGAATAATCTATATCGCCCTTTATTTCAATAGATTCATTTATGAAGTTCGCAAACTGGGTATATCCCATAAATACGTAATATTGACGTATAATTGATTTGACTTGACTTATTATGTTCTCTCGGTCGCTCTCGGTTCCTTTGGTGTCTGTTGGGTTGATTTCTTTCAATAAGGAATTGCCGACGCATGTATTTAAAGTCCATATGCCATCCTCCAGTTTTAATTTGCGTTCATCAAATAACTGTAATATGAAGTTGTCTTGGACGTTTGGTGACGCAATAATCATTATGGATTTCTTTAATCCGATCTGTTTCATGTATCCACGCATTTCTTCGGATACCCCGATCGCGGAACACGTTTTTCCAGTACCTAATCCATGATATAACAATAAACTATTGTATGGCGTCTGTAGGGACATGAAGTTTTTGACGAATGTTTGGTGTGGCATGAGTTCAAAGTCCGCACTGCATAACTTGGATGCTTGTTTTTCAATATCTTCTATAGAACCAACTGACCCCTCGCCATTATTACGATCGGCGATTTTTAAGCTATCGTCGTATTGATAATCATTGAACTCCTTGCGCTTAGCTATTTTTAGAGCAAAATCGGGGTCATCTAAATGTGGGTATAAGTAACTGTGTTCGTTATTTTCTTCATATCGTGGTTCAACGTCTTCTTCTTCGGATGAGGATGACTCCATTTCACCTTGTTTTTCCTCTTCGGACGAGGACGAGGATGATTCATTTTCACCTTCTTTTTCCTCTTCAGACGAGGAGGACTCAATTTCACCTTGTTTTTCTTTTTCGGGTGATTCAAGTTCAGCTTGTTCTTCCTCTTCGGATGATGAGAATTCTTCTAATGCCTTCGGAACCTCTGCACGAACAACAATTGGAGACTTCTTGGAAATAGATACCTTGAATGGTTTGCGAACAACAACAGGACCTTTATCTTCAACTGGTTCCGCTATAGGTACAGGGGGTGGTGGCGGCGGATTCTTAATTGCCGCGGGTTGGGCGTTTTTGGGAACTTTTACCAATACAATTTTTTCACCTCGCTTAATTGCTTCATCTTCATATTTTGTTTTGTAAATTTCTTCACCAACCATATCTCTCACATCTTCGGGTATTTTTCTGATTCCATTATCTATATCCTTTTTGACTCCCCAATATTCATACGGTTTCACAAGGCATTTTTGTGTTTTTACATTCCACCGCATGTTTCTAGGACATTCTCCCGTCGGACATATTTCCGGCGGACATGTTTTATGTTTTTGTGTTTTATTCTTAGGAGGCATATATATATAATGAATATATAAATATGTCGTTTATATCATAATTGATAAACGGCGAATTGTTTTAAACACGCATCCACGTTTGTTATGATTCGCTTTTTTTCTAAATTGTAATCGCGTATCTTTACTAGGCAATCTGAAATGCGGGACCAACTCATCTTAGATACCTCCGATCGCTGGTAATTATCCATATTCAGCGTGTCGCTATGCTCCATATACACTAAAAAATACTTGTGTTTATATGATAAATAATTAGACCCGGTAAAAATCTCTTCAAATGGAATCACATTATGAATTGGTTTTATTGCCGTATCTAAGTATCCAGTTTCCTCACAAAACTCACGGATCGCACAATCATAGTCGGATTCGTTATTATTACGTCGCCCTTTCGGAAATCCCCATTCCGGCTCGACCCACTCGCCATATTTTCGCGACTCCTCAATAATACTACTAAGTGTGTAATACTCGTTCTTTAGTGTTATTCCGGAAACTAACGAACTATGCTTATCCCGCGATACACTCTCCTCTAATTTATAACGACTATTACAAAATCCTTCTCCCCATATATCTTTCCATAGCTCCCCAAACTCCAAAGATAATAGTCGTTCTTTCTCATTATTCGTCATTTGTTTCATCATGTTCATTATGTATTCCTTGTTATTGACAGAATATTTACCACGCATGAAGTCAATATATCCAAGAGTTTCCTTTCTCCTAATCAATAGGTATTCATAGGAACTACCACTCTTTGTTTTTCGGAACGCAATAACACCCGAGCTAGTAATTGGCATTTTACAATTACTGAATAGGTGTCCCGGTTTACCACAATTATTACAATTTGTATTTTTATTCATTCAATCTGCATATATATAATACCAATGTTCTATATACTTTGACATACATGAATTTTGATCCAGATGTATGGGGACCGCATTATTGGTTCTTTCTACACACTATCGCGCACTCTTATCCAGAATCGCCGAACGCAGTTACAAAACGCAAATATTATGATTTAATACAGAACATGCCTATCTTTATACCCGTATCCGACATAGGTAATAAATTTAGCAGTTTGTTGGATAAATATCCAGTAACGCCATATCTGGATTCACGCGAGTCGTTCATACGATGGGTACATTTTATACATAATAAGGTTAATGTATCGCTCGGAAAAGAAGAAGTATCGTTTTTGAAGTCCATTGATCTATATAAATCATATTATAAGAACAAACCATTCATATTAAGCGAAACGTTAAATCTAAGAAAACATTACATACACGCATCATTAACGTTGACCTGTATATTTTTAATATATTTGCTAGCAAAGGAATCTTAGATATCTATTATATATATAAATGCGATTCGAGATCGTTATATTCCTTATCACCATATTTATAATAGCCAATATACACACTGACGGAAAGTACGTAAAGCTCGCGCTATCATGGAAGAAGTACTACCAGATGATCGGTGTTGCGTTCGCAGGATACATGTTATGTTGGTTGATGAGAAAAAGTCCCGAGAAAGCGCATACAATGTTAGTTGCGTCAAATGAGTACCTGAAATATTTGCCAATAGATAAAAGTACCAGTAATATGATTTCTCCCATATTGGATTTCACTGCAAGGCAGGATTTCAATGGTCCGCGTACCCATCAATATGAGAATCGCATATTGAATTCGGGCGGCGATGGTCCAGTTGATGGTGGAAAGACGGCTACAAAACGATCAGTTAGCGAGACCAAAAAGAAGTTTGTGGCGGCGCGACAAAATTGGCATTGTGGCGATTGCCAGAAACAATTACCAGCGTGGTTTGAGGTAGATCACACAATTCGCCTGGAAAATGGCGGAAGTAACCATGTGAATAATCTCATCGCTCTATGCAGAGATTGTCACGGTAAGAAAACTGCCATTGAAAATTTATAATAGTAATATATAGACGTTTAGGTAAAATATGTCAGAACCTTCATTTGTGTCAGGGATTCTTACAAAATATGATATTAATAGCAGTCAAGCGATATTGGTAGTTTTATTAGTAGTTATGATAGTGAGTTTGTCCTACACATCATCTGATGTCGGTATATCAGAAACACAATCCTACGCGGCTGTAATTTCCATTATAATGTGTATTGTAGCCATATCGCTTTTTAAATTAGTTACAGATAAATCCAGTATATTTATAAGAGGCGCTGCTATAGGTGCTATAGCGATATTTATACTTGGTGGTATTATATTTGAGTTATATCAAAATTATATAAAACGATCTGAAATATTTGATCGCGCTTCTCGCGATCCAACAACACGAATTGCCATTAATATAGTTGAAATAAGTCTAGCTATATCAATTGTAATTGTTGGATTATCATTCGCAAATAACGTAATAGGGCGATATTTAAATAATTCTACAGATTGGCTTGGTTTCGTGTTGAACTTGATTGTTTACATACCCTGTCTATTTGAGGATTTTGTCAAATATTTTAAGCAACAATACGATTTGACATCCAGTGTAACATTCATAATATTAGCCATAGAATTATTATTAATAGCTGTATATGTCGCGTTGCCTAAGATTTTTGAGTCAAAACTCGTTGATGATAGTATACAAATTATAAATGAACCTGTATTCTTAGATATACCTGTTATAAAGACATTAAAAACCGAGGATAATGGTGATAAATTGGCAAAACGAGCAAATTATTCAATATCTATGTGGATGTATTTAAACCAACAAAATACTACAGGCACGAAAGCTAATATTTTTACATACGGATCTTCTTATCCGAAAATTGAGTATATTAAGTCAAAAACCGATCCGAGCAAAGATAAGTATAGGTTTACCGTTATGGGGCAGAAACCATATGACATAAGCCTGCCTACTCAAAAATGGAATAATGTTGTTTTGAACTTCAATGAAAATGGATCTGTAGATATATTCGTAAATGGAAATTTAGAGAGAACCTTTGCGAATAGTAATCGCAATTTATTACCAAATTCATCTAGGACTATGATTACTATAGGCAGCGCAAATGGGTTATATGGCGCAGTTTCTAATGTGAAATATTATAATGCTCCACTCACAAACACGCAGATAATGCAAAACTATAATTTGCTATATAATAAAAACCCGCCTGTAAATAAAATAATGTGATTTTATATATATAACTATGGATTACATTATTATTCTCCTTGCAACTATACTAATCGTGGTGATTGCGTATATGATATCAACCGCCGTTTCTACTACGACAACCATGTCTAAGGAGGTTGACATGAAGGACAAGACCGCTGATATTAGCGCCAGTAGTCTTACTAGACCTGATGCGACTAGATACGCGTATAATGTTTGGGTCTATATGGATAAGCCAGTCTCAGGAGCTTCGGACGTAGCAATCTTTAATCGTGCCGAAGATCTTGGGGTATTTATTAACGGTGCTACATCCACTTTGACTCTTAAGTTAAAACGCAAGAATACAACAACAACATACCAAATCACAAACAATTTCCCCTTGCAGAAGTGGGTTTTCATTACCATAAGCGTTGACAATTCCACGATTGACATGTATTTAGATGGAAAGTTAGTTAAGTCTGTCATAGACGTATCGGATAGCAATCGTCACATGCCAGACGCAACATCTCCTATTACATTTGGAGTCCTACCGGGTACATACATGACGAAATTTAGCCGTGTGCTTTCGCCGTCGGATCCTCAAACCGCTTGGAGTTTATATATGGAGGGAAGTGGATCTAAGAAAGGACTTACTAATTTAGCAAGTCGCTATAATGTGAATCTTTCGTTAATGAAGGATAATGTTATTGCGAATTCATTCTCTCTGTGGTAACTTTATATCAGATATAAATATATAGATGGACGTGAATAAACCATTAATGGAACAGGCTTCCAACATACAATCTGGTGTTTCAGACGCTATTTCCAGCGCTAGTAATAGTATAACATCTGGACTATCCAGTTTGACATCTAATGCCGATTTAGGTTCTGCTAGTAGTGAATTTGTGAATTCAAACAGTATTATATCCAAGTTTGTATTTCTGTTATTCGTTTTGATTATATTCATAATGTTGATGAATTTAGGGGTCTACATAATTAGTTACTTCTTGCGTCCGAACATGTCGCCATATGTTGTAAAGGGTTTGATAAATGGTAATACCCAAGTACGTATCCCTCAGGATCCCAAAAATTCTAATTCCGTCACAATATACCGATCTAATAATGCTGCCAAGGGTCTTGAATTCACTTGGAGTGTTTGGTTGAATATAAATGAACTGCCCGCGACTGGATCAGCTACTATATTTAGCAAGGGGGATGGCGTAAGTCAAAAGGGTCCTATGATTGGATTAACAAAGGGCGCAAATGGCTCCGGAACTATTGAAATTCAAATGGACTCTGTAGTTGGAGAAAATGATAAGATACAGATAGTTAATGTGCCGCTCAATCGTTGGTTCAATATTGCCGTTCGCATGCAGAATAAAATTATGGATGTTTATGTCAACGGAACTGTCGCAAAACGGTATGTATTTACGAACGTACCGAAACAAAATTATGGCGATATAATTATCGGTCGTTTTAACGGACAGATGTCTGATCTACGCTATTTCAACACGGCGCTCAATGTTTTCCAAATAAATAATATTAGTATGGCGGGACCAAACATGACAAGCGCGGACAATCAGCGTGATACGAAGTTTGATTATTTATCCAATCTATGGTTTAAACCGCAAGCATAATATAATATAATATAACACCTTATTATATTATGGCCGATAATACATGTAATACGCTCCAGCAGCGCACGTCGTTCCTTCAAATGATGATGCCGCCGGTAAGATTCAATGGCGTTACAAACCCATATTTAAATTCAAACTATACGCCATCTCAACTTGATATGCGCCGCAAAGCGGAAATCTTACAATACAACAAGAATTCCACTCAGACAAATAAACCCACCAAGGCAAATAAGTTTAAAAACGCCATTGGGCGAAATATCAATGTTGGTACGTCATTTATAGGAACAATCTCCGGAACTACATTGACTGTATCCAAGGTTACTTTTGGAAAAATCCTTGTAGGCCAGTCTATAAATGGATCTGGGGTTGCATCTGGAACAGTCATTACAGCACAGTCGCAAACAACAGGTCTAACTGGAACATATACATTGAATATTTCGCAAACGATTAACGTTGCTACTTCTATGTATACAAATGTAAGCACTAATATAAGCAACTGCGCAAATGATCTGTATATTCCTTCATTGTCATCATCTAGTGACGTTCCTGGGCCGGTTATTACACTTCAATATGTGCCTACGGTTCCTTTATACAATTACGCAATGAATGCTGCGTCATTAGGTCTTATTAATACAGAGGATACTACTAAATGGATTGATAGTACGAAGGATGATATTGTCTCCTATGATTCCATTGAAACCGTTCTCTTGGATCTGGCTATAAATAAGATTGAAACGCCCAGCACTACGTTCTCAATAAATAGTCCTATAGGAATATATGTAGATGGTACTGCAACGGGCGCCAGTATTATTGGTGATATTAGCCTCAATAGTATTGAGGTATCGGTATACTATAATGACCTTAATTATTTATTGACCTCACCGATTGCTCCTATTATAACGACGTTGAATGAATTAAAATCTAAGACAGTTCGTTATTCGGTGACTGGTCCGAGTCCCTCTATTGCTAAGCAATTTAGTGGTGTGAAATATATAGGTAATCTGAATATTACAAATCTCACTCTTCCTACGATGAATGGATATGTATATAAAATAAAAGTTAAGTTCAAGTTGACATCATCCAAAACGGGGACGTATAGTAGTTTTAACACGCGAGTTTACATGAATGTATCTACAATCGCTACAGATTCGCTGGTGAATTGCACGTTCAGTAGTCCAGATCCAACGTCCGTTTCTCCAAGAATTCCCTTTTACATTTCAGATGTATAATTCTATAAGAATATCTACAAAAGCGTTCTGTTTAGGTGTTATATAGTTTATAAGCTCAGCAATATGATCGTATAATGTATATGTTATTGGTTCGGGCGGTTGTAAGGGTATAGAAACTTTTATTGGTACTGGTGCTGGCGCTGGCGCTGGTACTGGCGCTGGTGCCAGTTCAGATACCGAAGCGGATAACGACTTACCCGCGCTGGCGAACGCCCATGATGGTATCTCCATATAATACCATCATGTAATAATTATTTTATTTAGTTTACTCTTGAGTATTTTGAGTGAGTGTCGGATTCAGGCACATCTTCTTGGAAGGGAAGATTTGGCGCGACATGCACTTGGCCTCATCATCCACCATAATGCACCCACGGCGGTCAGCGACCTCCCCCACTAAACACCACCCAATTTTATTATTGGAAATCGGACCCTGAATAGGATTCGCGGTAGTATCATTTTCCGGATCATTCATCGTCTTCGGTTTAGCGATATTCAATGCACGATCTAATTCCGTTGTATCCACACCTCCTTTGCTAGCGGAGATGAGTAAGTTTCCTACACTCTGCACTGCACCCTCGGCGACATCAATGCCCGTTTTCGCGGCATCGGAAGCTACATCTGCCGTAGTGTTGATAACCGCTCCCGTCGTATATCCAAATAAAGATAATATGGGCTTTATAATCGGTGTAAATATAGCAATGAATGTCTTTATAGCATTGCTAATATAGTCCAATAGATTCACGCCGAAAAACGATAACGATAAGAGAACTAGCAAAACGATGATTACGAGGTTCTTTCCGCTAAATGATTCTGCAGAACTAGACTGGATAGGACTAGACTGAATTGGCGTTGGTTCTAAAGTCATGTATTTCGGTTGAACGTTTTCCATTGCTTATATATTTATAATATATATATTCGTTTGTAATAAGCGTTTTTTTTATACATTTATAATAAAAATTATGGGTGCCTTTAATTTTATAGAGTCTTTCTTCCTGTTGAGTTTAGGAATCACGTTCGTTTTGATTGTTCTTCTTGTGTATCATTTCAAACAGAGGTTAAGTTCTATGGAACAGAAGTGCGATACCATGTTTGATATAGTACAAAATTTAGTTAAGGAACTGAAGGCTGTTAAAGCTACATGCCAAGAGCAGTCGGGTGGTGGATGCGCGCGAATGGACCCGATGATGTCGCAATTCGCTGCGTATAAAGATATAACGGCGGATGAGGACGATGAGGACGATGATGATGATGACGATGAGGACGATGAGGATGAGGATGAGGATGATGATGATGATGAGGAGGCCGAGGAGATTGATATGAATGTTGACGAGCAGTCCGTTAAGATTATAAACATGGACCTTGGTAGTAAGATTGAGATAATTGAACCAACTGAATCTGATTCGGATGACGCTGCGATAGAGCTGGACGTTGAGGAACCTGTGCCTACGATCCATAAAATAGATAGTCCCGCGGTTGAGTACAAGAAGTTAACTGCTGCGGAACTGAAGCAGATCGTCTCTTCGCAGGGTCTCGCTACTAACGCCTACAAACTCACCAAGACCGAATTACTCAAGTTATTGGAGAAATAAATTTTTATCAATGTAATATATACATAAAATGGAACGTCAGTATGCGAAATACGATAATACTTTAGTATTGAAGCCGATCATTACGCCTTTCCAAAAGCCCACAGAGGAAATGGATGACAATAGCAAATTATTACGGAGCGATAACATCAAGACAAACGCGGACTACCGTAGGTATATGACATCAAAGGCCGATGCTATTCGCGAACGAAATACAAAAAATAGCATATAAATAGATAAATATAGGTTTACAATCTATATTTATGAGTATTATTAGTTTTGATATTGGTATCAAGAACATGGCGTATTGCGTATTTGACGCAAGTGGTTCGGTGATTGATTGGAATATAAGTAATTTGATGGACCGAGAACCCGATGCCAAGACATGCACTGTGATGAATGCACCCAAAAATAAGAAAGTTGCAGCAACTGTGTGTGGCAAGAAAGCCAAATACGAAAAATGTGGAGTCTGTTACTGCCAAACACACGCAAAATCGTCTAATTTTTTGTTACCAGATAAAACATGTTCTCCTGGCGCCGTAAAGAAACTCAAGTTAGATGAACTACGACGGTTCGCAGCAAACCGGTTTATTGCGCTCGCTGATACAGATGCGAAACCTGCTATCGTTGGTAAGATCAATGCATTCTTTACTGAGAAAACGCTTGTACCGATTACGAACAAAAAGACAAATGCAGGCGCTGTGGATTTAGTGAGTATCGGACGTAATATGAAGAGAGAGTTTGGTAAGATAGAATCCTTCAAGACCGCAAAACACGTGATTGTTGAGAACCAAATATCACCGATCGCCACGCGAATGAAGTCTATTCAGGGAATGTTGGCACAATATTTCATTATGCAGAGTGACGATATCAACATTGAATTCTTATCTTCCATTGGTAAGCTCAAAGGGTTTGAGAAACAGAACGAGAACCTAGACTCGGAATATCAACAACACAAAAAGGACGCTATTTTCTACTGTAATCGGTTTTTAGAGATGGATAGGTATTCCGCTTGGAAGGGAGTTTTAGATACAAAAAAGAAAGACGATCTGGCCGATTGTTTCCTACAAGGGATTCAGTGGATGAAACGCAAAAATATAATATCGTTCGCGTAGAACTTAAACATAATTTATGTATAGTAATAATAAAAATGGAGGCGATTGATCTGAATCTGAATAGTCTTGATACGATTTCAATGAGCGTCGGAGAGACAAGGACAGCGAATCTTGGTTCTGGCATTGAATTTCTGATGAATGATAAACACAAGGGATCATCCGCGTCAACTAACATTGATTTAGGAGAACTTGATCGGTTGGAGGATGAGCTGAATGAATTGTCATCTATGAATATGCCTGCCGCGCCTCCGTCGGAGAGTAAGACCTTTTTTGGATTTAGCAAAAGCGAACCTCCGATCAATATGCAGTCGGATAGTACCGATTCCAAGCTTGGAGGCGCGACTGTTGATAGTATCGGAAACACCAAGACCTGGGATGGGTTCTCCAAGCTGAACGAGGTTCCCGTTGGTGCTGGTGGAGGCGGTGGCGGAATGGGGTTGAATGAGCGCGAGAAGCGCCGTAAGAAGCGTGTTATGATTAAAAATCTGGAACAGTGGCATGAGAAGGGTATTATTAAGAATATTTCGCGTTTTACGATGGATTCCAGTTACGAGGAGGTTGAGGATGAGTACGAAGGTGCGCTGGAGGATAAGCGTAAGCGCGATGCGGTCAAGATGCAGCGCAACTGGATGATTACTGCTATCAATACGATTGAGTATGGTAACTCTATGTTTGATCCGTTCGGCATCTCGCTGGATGGTTGGGGTGAGTCTATTAGTGAGGATATTGATAGTTACGATGAGATCTTCGAACAACTCCACGACAAGTACAAGGGTGGTAAGATGAGCCCGGAACTGAGTCTCTTGATGCGTCTCGGATTCAGCGCGAGTGTGGTTCACTTCAGTAATAAGGCGCTCTCCACCGCTACCCCTGGATTCAATGATGTGATTCGTCAGTCACCGGAGCTCATGCGAATGTTTACGACCGCGACGGTTGATTCCATGAAGCAGTCGTCGCCTGGTATGGCGTTTGCTAGCGAACTGCTGAATAACAACAAGCCGAATACGATGAACCGCCCTCCTCCCGCACCGATGGAAACGCGCAATTTCGCACCGCCGCCACCGAGTGAGCGCCCAGGAAATCAGTTCATGCAGAACCGACCGGACATTGATGTGGGACGTGGTATGCAGGAGCAACAGCCGAAGTCGGTTCGCCCGGAGATGACTGGACCGCGAAACATGGATATTGATAATATTTTGTCGGGATTGAAGACGAAGAAGGTGGATATTTCCAACGAGGACGATTCGGTAGTTAGTATTAGTAGTTTGAATGATATTACTGGAACGATGATGCCGAGGAAGTCGTCAAAACGTCGTAATAAGTCGGATAAGAATGTGATCTCGCTAGACATTTGAGGGGGAACCAAGGTTCCCCCTAACCCCCTCCTTTATGTGATGGGGGAGCATATACAGTTTGGCCTTGTTTTGTGGTATACGGATGATATTTTACTTATGTTAAATATCATAATTATTGCGCCTGATCTTCCTTGCTATACGAGTACACCCAGTTGCCCCATATAGAACTACTTGGAAACTGGAGTCCCCATGCCTTGCTATCATCGCGGCTGATTGATTTTTCTGCATATTCTTGTGCCGCTAGTTCTCTGCCGCTCAGAATGCGACCGTGACGTTCCTCATATTTCTCTCGCATTGTTTTATTATACCCACGATCGTTACAATCATAACCATCTTTAATTTTAACGTTAGTATCTGGTTCGTCTTCCGAAACGTCATCAGAATCACTCTCGCATTCAGATGAATGGTCGGTTTCACTAGATTCTGCTTCATAATACGCATCTAACTTTGTCTTTTTCTGGTCTACGGTATTATAAGCGACAACCAACATAATCAGTATGTCCTGTTCTTTTCTTTGCAAATCGGACGCGATGATTTTTCGGATCAAGGAAGTATTCATTTTGTGTATAGTAAAATCTGCGATTTCTTATATTGTTTTATGTAAAAAAGCATAAAACAATCGTGGTTGTTGTATTATGTACGATTTTTACAAAAATCCACCAGAAACAAAACGAGATTTGCGAGATTATTTGACATCGTGGTTACAGAACGTAGATGACGTAACGCCTCTCATACTACACGACGAAACGTTTATCCAAGAGAAAGGGTTTAAGCGAGCATTTCATACACACTGTGTATTTCGCAGTTTGGCAACCAACGAATATGTATGGTGGGTTTACGAAGAATATGATTTGGAAAAATTTCCTATAAAACGATTTCCTACGTACGAATCAATGTTAGAAAGCGTAATAAACGAGTATTATATAGCGTGGAAATTACATGATTAGTAGCGAGCTACGTCATTTTAAGGGAGGGGTTCAAGGGGAACCGTAGGTTCCCCTTACCTGAATAGTGCCTTGTCAACCGTCGTCCTCACGCAAAAGAGACGGTGTAATACAATACCCAATGCAAAGAGTGCAACCAATATATGGACGAACTTATATTGCGGTAAAAATAAATGAATTATGTACGCACCAATGATGGTGAAAATCACATCAACAACCGCTATGTCAAACACCCGATACGAATGTGCTCCTTCACCGACCTTCCCGAAAATCTCGCTATATTTGCAAGGCATATATAATTTATACAGAGAGAGTAAATTGACGTGGGTTTCGCCCAAATACCTGTGCGTGTCTCTGCAGATCTCTCTGATACTTGTCTTTGTGTTTCTTACATGCAATGATGATACATACTATCACGAGTAGAATGAAACCGATCACTGCTATAGCTTCAAGATCCTTATCGTCGTCTTCTGTGGAGTTTGTGGATGTATGGTTCATTTGATTGGATACTCTAAATTAGATCCAATCAAATATATTCAATTTTTATTTAACGCTTGCGTGACTTGCCTCCCTGCATAGGTTTCTTAGACTTAGGCTTCGCCTTGCGCTTCATCGTCTTGCGCTTCTTCCTGGCAGGCTTAGCAACAACCGCGGGCTCCGCCTTCGCGACCTCGGCGCTGACAATTCCGTGCTCCGCCTTCCAGGCATCATACTTGGGCCTCACGTGGCTGGATAACTCCATCGGAGGAACATCTTTGTTCTCATCCTTCTCCCTCTCTTCAGCTAAAAAGTCCATCCATGGGTTTCCCATTGCTTTTTATATATAATACGCACATATATTTTTCAACTCTAACATATTTGAAATAAGTTATTTCAAATCTAATATCGTTTCAAATATTCATGGTATTGGACGGTAAAATCCACAATCGGTTTGGGGTATTTACTATTTGGATATTCGGAATGCACCATATTCCAATGGGCTATATCTTTAGGTTTCACATCTGCCAGTTCAGGCACCCATTTTTTGATGTATTCAGCGTCTTCGTCGTATTTCTCTGATTGGACCCATGGACTGAATACGCGGAAATATGGCATGTGATCCACACCCGTCCCCGATATCCATTGCCAGTTCCCATTATTGTTTGCCACATCATAATCTATCAGTTTTTTTGCAAAGTATTGTTCTCCCCACTTCCAATCAATGAGAAGGCCTTTCACCAGAAAACTGGAAACGACTAAACGACCGCGGTTATGCATCCATCCTGTTGCATTCATTTGTCGCATGGCTGCATCAACCAGAGGAAACCCCGTCTTACCTTTACACCATAAATCAAACTGACGCGTGTTGTTCTTCCACTTGAATTTATCCTTGGGATCTAATTCCGGGTAGCCGAAGAGAACATGCGCGTAAAAGTCACGCCATATTAGCTGTCGTCTAAGTTCGCCGGTAAATTTTGCATAAACTTCACGCACGGAAACACAACCGAATTTGATATACGCCGACATGAGGGACGTATTCGTCGCAAATATATTCCTGGTTTCCGCATATTTTTTGTTAAGTTCGCCAATCCCGGACAGGCGTTTGAGTCCAAGTGTTCTACCACCATGAACTAAGACATTCTCGTTGTTTTTTACCAGCATACGTCTCGCGCCGGCCATAGGTATTTGTGAAAATATGATCTTGGATTTGTGGGAACGAAGGGCGGACTTCTTTGTGCTTACGGGCGCTTCAATCGGCATTGGGAGAACCGTATCATAGAATGGCGTAAACTTCTTATAAATATCACCGGATTTACTCTTGATCGTCCCAGGTTCATATAAATAATAATCCTGGTACATGGTGCACTTTACATCCATATTCTTACACACTTTGGATATCTCGTCATCGCGAAGAATCGCATACGGTGTATAATCGCGATTGAAATACACAGCGTCTATTTGGAGAGCCTCTATCAATTCGCGGACAGTCGCCTTGTTCTTACCATAAAACGTATAGAGTTCTCCACCAGCCGAATGGATATTCGCAGCCAGATCTTCTAAACTCTCTACCATGAACTGTATGGCATTATCCGACTTATATTGGTTTGTCGGACCTACTTGTTCGGGTGTGAATATGAAGCATGTATACACGTTATCGCATTCGTGAGTTGCATGGTGTAGCGCCATATTATCATCAATTCGCAAATCCCTTCGGAATATGAAAAGCCCGTTTTTATATTTTGCCATTTATCTATATTATTCATATATTTTTATATAAAAACACTTCTATATAAAATGTATAGGATGCACGAAATCTTCGTAACCATCGGCATATATTTAATGCACGCATATACAGTAATTCAAATGAATCTGTATGTGATGTGGATGTATTTTTTGGAGAACAGTCTCATAGTATATTGGATTCGTAGTCTCATATATCAGGCTCGCTCTCAACTATGCAGTTATAAAATTGAGCCGAATTACCCTTATATGTGCATCTGCTGTGGAGATGACGAATTATATCTACCGATCGGTCTTGAATTCCAAAATGAATTGGCAGAATCATTTAACGTGATTGCAAACAGCGTAAAATGCGCGTCGCATGACGAGGGACGCGAATATTTACTAATGCTACGAAATGGCGACAGTCTCCTTTCGCGAATATTTAGACCGGATAGAAATGATTACGACGTGGATTTTACGAAATCGCGCAAACATTTTTTGAGTATTGAATACACGCACCCTGACATGCCAGAACGCCTTGTCGTTGAAATGGATCCTGCAGTATATTTAGTCGGAAATGAAATCCTATCGTCGCGCTTCATATTGAGGTATCTACAATACCAATCCAAGGATTATGTGTTTGATGATCGGTATGTTTTGGATATCATGGATTCCAAAATCAAAATGTTGACCTTGAAGGCGGGTGAATATATTCTAATAGGGAACACAGAATACGAAAAAAGGGTTTAAAGATATAATCTTAATGTATTATACGGGATACAATGGAACCAAACCAATTACTTGGTAAATGGGATCTGTATTACCATTTACCACAGGATAAAAACTGGGACTTGGGAAGTTACAAGGTCATTATGGGAAATATCAGCACGGTTGAGAATGTTATTGCGATCAATGAGAGTTTGACGGACCATATTGTGAAGTTCTCTATGTTATTTGCCATGCGCTCGGGAATTACTCCCATGTGGGAGGACCCGAAGAATCGCACCGGTGGTTGTTTTTCTTTTAAGGTTCTTAACAAACAAGTTCATGAGGTTTGGAAGGCATTATTTTATGCCATGTGCGGCGAGACGCTTTGCGTTAATCGCCAGCATAGTAAATTCATTAATGGTATTACCGTTTCGCCCAAACGGAGTTTTTGTATTGTGAAAATATGGATGGAGAATTGTACGCTACAGGATCCTAGCGCGATTATTGATATTCCGAATTTACAGAAGCAGGGGTGCTTATTCAAGACGCATGCGCCTGAGTTCTAGATCAGGGAACCGTAGGTTCCCTGAAACCCTCCCTAACTAATAATTATTATATTCCGAATTTGATTTTAGTTTTTTTGTTAACTTATATGATAACAAAAAATAAATCATAGTTTATCCAACTATATAACAACCCTCACAATTATATAAGAATTGGTTCATCCTGAGGGAGGGGTTCGGGGAACCGTAGGTTCCCTGACCTATGCTGAGGGCAAATCCGCCAAGCACATTCGGATCTCGCCCAGGCTCGCGACATCATACTTCACAATGAGCGGTAGGTCATTTCCTAAATACAATTCCAGTTGGCTGCAAAGCGGCGTGCACTTGATGAAATGGCTCAGACTCTTCAGCGAAAACTCACCCTGGACCACGACCGACGCATCCGGCTTATTAATAAACTCCATATATCCACCCGATTCCGATCGCAAGATGCGTGAACTAGCGAAATCGCCCTCGCACGAGAAAATCAGGTCGCTTCCCACCGACTGGATCGTAATCCGGTCTGAGATGCCCGTCAAATCACGGATGATCTTCTGGAAATCAGTGGTCGGCATATTAATAACAGTGGAATACTCTACATCGGGAACCACGAACTCCTCAGTGTCCGGCTCAATTAAGCGGAGCTTCTGATTGTACCGCTGTTTAATATCACCGTTGTCATACTGAAGACCCAGGTGCGACACAATACCATCGTGATAATCGGACTTATCAATATAAATAGACAGTGTATCGTCGTTTGACATCGTGGAAATCACCTTGAAAAGGTGGAGAGTGTTCGCACAGACAATGATCTTATCGGGGTCGCACCGATACTTCTCAAATCGGTCGGCGTGCAACATGACGTTCACTAAAATCGTATGTGTCTTATCAAAATTAACGATACGCATCCCCTGCTTCGTGAATGTAATTGACGCGTCTGTCAGTACATCCTTGAGAGCAGTAATCATATTCCTTATTGGTGATACCTGGACGCTATGGATTTCTAATACTTTATACGAGCTCATTATTATCGTATTAGAGCTATTTTCTGTTTATATTGTTTTTGCGTTTCGTTTTGTTTTTCCCTTTTGGCTTTGATTTTTTGATTGTTTTAGTTTGTTTATTTTTTCTAGTTCGTTTGATTGTTTTACTTCGTTTTTTACCACCATTTGCAACATCCATTTTCGCTTCTGCTGCTCCCTGCACGATTGGCGTTGCTACTAGCCTAATCTTACCCATTCTCTCAGCTCTAGGTTCATCAGCTTTTCTGCTTTGACGTTCTCGGATTGCGTCATACTTTAATTTAGCCGCCTCATCTGGATCAGGACTTGTAGTTTGTTTTTTAAGATGCTCCCTTGTACGGCTTTTGTATTTTGCTTTAAATGAGCGATCATATTTAGGACCCTGTGGTTGTCTGGATGATACTTCAGGATCCTGTAGTTCAGATACTGTACGACCGGTAAAGCCGATAGGCGGTGGTGGCAGTCCTGTGTTAGGAGCTTTAAAAGACCAAGCTCCAGGCAACAGTAAGTTGGGTTCAGGTCCTCCATTACCCACTTGCATATCATTTGAGTATTTATTGTATGGAGCCGATGTAGGCGGCGGCGGGGGATTTTCTGAGGATGGTGTAGGATCTGTAAGCATTTTCATTGGATCTGCTTTGCCAACGGATTTATTATTTTGCATAGCGGCATTGGATGGTACTGTGCGCTCTTCATCTTTCATGAAATCATAATCAAACTCCATAGGATTATCATCAGACTTAGGTCTAACTCTAAAACTAGGTTTCCCCACAGGCGCCCGCGCTGCATCATCTCCATGAGACCATGCTAATCTCGCCGTTGGCCGCTCTTCTTTATCGGCGAGTGATTTATAATTTTGCATGGTGGCATCGGATGAAGCCGCAGCTGCATTTAAGTCGGTTACACTACGAAAAAGTGGTGGCACTGGGCGCTCGTCATCAAGATCAAGATCCATCGCAGGCCCCCGCCCGATCCCCGACATTTTAGTATTACTGCTAGCTCGGGATGGCATCTGAGGTGCCCTGGCGGCACCGGAAGTAAACCGAGGCAGTCCTGGAGCATTATATGATTCATCTGGCTGTAAAAAAATAACCGATTGTAGTATTGTCTCTGCGTTGTCTGAACGCCTGCCTCTTATATATCCATCTTTATCTACAGTAAACTTAATTTCAGCCAACTGTCCTTTAAATGTTGGATCAAGACCCATGCCAATTAATGCCAACGTTTGTGTTATAGCTAGGTATAATGATTCAAAATGACACAATTCTCGTATTTTTATATCAAAACCATATTCTGGTTCAGAATTAACCGGCACCGGCAAATGATTAATTAATGAAACGAAATATGAATAACGACTGTATATGCTAAGGCACATAGAAACTACATTCAAATTAAAATAATCATCATCTTCTAGTCCTATACTCGTACGCAGATGGGTTTTGATTTTATCCTCAAGCATTATACATAAAATTAACAATACGTTATATTCACCAGTAGTTACATCTTCCATATTAACATTACCAAGATCATCAGTAATAAAATATGCAGGGTATTCCTGGGTCAACCTATTTTGCCGACCTTCACCAGGCGCAATGTTAAATTCGTCTCGTTTAAATGCGTCCCATTCTTCTTGCGTAAAACCTATCCCGCCAGTTATTTTACCACCACCAACGAACCCCGATGTGAGTTTCGCGCATAATGGGACATCTATACAATTATATATAGTGCTATTAGTTGCATTGGCATATACGGAAGTAGGCCCATTGGTTTTGTCAAGATACAATTGTGTCAAACAATCTGGTGATTTTGATTGTGCGTCAAATGGCTGTATTATTCCTGCTATGGTGGTATTTTCCAGAGCGATCTCTTCCTTAGACATATCTTCATCAGACTTATTTATACGACGAGCTTCAATCACATCATTTATAAGTCCTAGTGCTATATCCTTTAATCCATTTAGTGCTGCGTTTTTCTGTGTAATTCCATCGATTAATCCCTGTATATGCGCATTATAACGAGGTACATTAGCAGTACTCGGTCTGAAACAAACTCTCATTCCATCGGTTCTGCTTGGTCTACCTTCAACTGGTTGTTTATAATAATATATGTTCTTATTTCCGCGGTCCTTCCATTTTATATCTTTTAACAGTTGTATCTGCACGTCATTTATTCCCTTTTTATTATTGAATATATTCATTATTGTATTTTTAAATGCTGTTGCTCTATCTATTACGGGATTATAAAACTTATAGGCCCCGTATCCTGAAATATGTACGCCTGTTTCAGGATCTACTGATTTTCCTCCTGTGTATATACATGGTATACCAAGATCACAGCATATCTTGAATACAACTTCGTCGGTGGTTACCATAACCGATTTTTTACGGATGCCTTCTTCAAAAGGGTCTGGATCTGCTGAGTTGTGTATGTAACCTGCATAATAAAAACATAAATATTCTAAAATTTGCATTAAATCGCCCTCTTCTTTATAAATAGTAGATTGTAATGCTTCTGGACGTATACCAGGAGGGAATGATCCATTTTGTAATAAACCCGAAAATCTTTGCATACGCGCTCTATTACCTTCTGTAATTATACTAGGAATGCTATCACTCCTGAATGGTCTCGGAGGGGTTGGGATTCCGATTGGTTGAGGGTTAATTGTATATTCAAATTGATTGTTTCCCAAAGTTTTTGCTTGCCACATTAATCCGTGAGGTAATCCAAACCGAAATAAACAATCATCGCCATAATGTACAGTATCTCCTATAGGAGGCCATACTAATGGATTCCCGCCAGCGTTTGATGAAGAAGGATCCATAGGAATCGCGCCTGTATTCAAATAACGAACTGACCCTGGATTGCTCGGATCGTAACGTGTGCTAAAAGGTGCACCTTTATCGCCAGATTCTGGAACTACAGTAAGGAAGTCGCCAATTCCGTCACGCTTAACTGATGAACGTGCAAATATACCTTCTGTTATATAAGGTACTAGTTGCGTTTGGGCTAACACTTTATTAGCCATTAAAAAATTATAAAAATCTCCTGGATCTCCTTGTAATTGTTCTGGTAAGTAGGCCGGGAGAATTACTTCATTTATAATTAGTCTTTTTAGTTCCACGGTAGCGTCTACCATATCTTTTACAATGTCACCGAGTCTTTCCCGCCGAGAATCTGGTATGTCAGGTAAATTGGTTCCTATCGGAAATCTTGAAGATTCTAAAAAGTTTCCAGTCGGATCAAATCTACCTATTAACAATAAAAACCCCTGCGGGTTTGTTGGATCTGGATCTGGTATTAATCGCCAGGTTCTACCCACGTTAGGACCGGGCGCGGCACTGGCTGGACCCATAGCTGGTGGTGGACCCGGAGCAGCTGCAACAAGCGACGCCATATATATAATTATATATACAATAAAAATTATATATATGACCTAATGTGAAATCTTCATCGGTTTAATTCAACTGTTGGTTAATTTGTTCCTGGGCCGCCGCCCACCGCTTAAATCGCTCAAGTCCAATATTTTCCAGTGTTTGCTTGTAATATTCCTCTGTAGTCCTATAGCTAGACTTGTACGGGATCGTGAATAAGGTATCGTTGTTCTCAAGCACTATAATGTCCGTTAGCGTCTGTCTAAATGTCAGCCTCGGACTATTCGCTGGCGTTTGAGGTGGGGTCGGCACGTGTGCTGGTGCTTGCGATGGGGGCGGTGCTTGCAACGGAGGGCGCGCCGGTGCGGGCGCAGATGGACGTGCGGTTTGGCTCATAAGAGGAGTTGGTGCGGGTGCAGGCGCAGGTGCGGGCGCGCGAGGTTTGGGACCGGGCGGAGGCGCAGCCTGTAGACTATTACGAATAACAAGTCCTACATCCGTAACGAACTCCTTAAATACTTTGCCCGGCTCATAGAAACTCACCTTCGTCGTGCATGGGATCGGCATCTTATTGAAATCCCCCGGCGTATTAGATACGAAATTCACAAACCCAACAAGCCCATTATAATCGTTATGGTTTGATTCGCGTCCGACCAACTTCCAAATGGGAATCGCCTCAATCATGCGCCCATCCAGCGAAATGTGTACCCGAGACGAATTCATGTTCCGATTGCCATACGTAGGAAACTCCGCCTGCGCGTTCAATCTCTTCATAGCCGATTCTTTACCACTGATGTTGATCCTATATAGGTCAAATACCCAGTAACCTCCGTCAATATTCGCACGATGTTGGCTGAGTAGCGTATCCACGATCCCCGATTCCTTTACCGTCTCGTGGAAAGACTTCCATCGGAGTGTATCATCAACATGGCTAGAGTCACTCAATATCAGGTCGCCCGCCTCAATCTTCAATGTTATCTTGACGGCGTTCAACTTTGTGTTGGAATACCTCGTGCGAATGATCTCGCGAAGATCATAATACAGGGACTTTGGGGTCGCATTGTTACCGAGGATTGTCATGTCAAATTCATATTGGATGATCGTTCCAGACGGCATCAACGTGACTTCATCGTCCTCTATCTCCACAACTTGCGTATCTGGACCGAGGAATGGAGCGGAAATTACCTGCATATTCTTACCACGCCTTCTGTATTTGATATTCCATTTTGCCGTTGCGTAGTCCGAATGCCACTTTGTAAAGTTCTTCTTCAGTCCATGGCCGTTGCGGTGCATATTATCGGTGGCCTCCTTCGCGGCCCATTGCAAGAGGCGACGTTCATTCGCGATTCCAATACCATTATCCATGACGGTCATAACGCCAATTCTAATGGCCTCGTTAATTACAATATTAATATCAATCTCGGTCGCCTTCCCCTGGCCGAGTGCTCCATCAATCACTTCTGGAAATACCAGAAGTGGTTCAGCGAAATCATCCGTGTATGGCACAGCCTCGTGTGCCGAGCTCCTGTGAAGTGCGTTGTACTGGTCTGCGTTCATGGTTGGTCTTAGTTGTGTACCTCCATTTTTATTACAGCTTTCATGGTTTCAATTTTAGGGGAAACCAAGGTTCTTGGAAACGTAGTTTCCATCTGCGCCTTCGGCGCTATCCCTTTAACCCCTCCTTTGTGGATTAATAAGGGAAGGGGTAAGGGGAAACCGTAGGTTGCCCCCTATTTCTCGACCACAACCTCCCTGGCTAGTGCATGGATAACTTTCGGATAGTAAACACCACGATCGCTTCCCGCCAGTGTTTGCTTCTGGATATCCAGACACTTTTGGGAGAACTCGGAATTACAGTCTTTATAATCTGGGTTCTCCTGTTTCCATTCTGCCAGCTTACCCATACTCCTATAGGATACTGTTTGTATTGCCTTTTGTAGCTTATCATCATCAGATTGTTTGGTCCACTCATTTTCATCTTTTATATACATCGTTTCGCGTTTTACGTCCGTACAGTGGATTGGTCGCTCATTGACGTCAAGTTGTTTCAAGTTGTCTAAAAAGATCTTGGAGATGCCATTTACGAAGCCTAGTTGCGCGTTGTTCTCCAGGTCTTCGTAGGATATCTGAATGTTCTTTACGAAGTCGGAGAAGTTGATCGCGTCCTTGCAAGTTTCATTGAGGAACAGATTGATGTTGAATCGTTGATTGTTGTTGTTATTTGTCGTTTGGTTGATCGTCGTGGATATTGGTATAGCCTTATGTAATTCCTTATTTTGAGTTATTAGCATCTCCATCAGTTCTTTGTTTTGTGCTATCAAATCGCGTATCAAGATATCATTTGTATGCGCGGGTAGGGGCGCCGTTGTATCTATAGTTTCATTTTTCGGGGTGCATTTCTTTTGATGATACCACAGGCTATTGCGAGCCGTATATTCTTTGTTACACTGAGAACATACATATTTTGGTGTCGCGACTTTCTTAATTAGTTCAATTCTATTTATTCTATTTTGATGTTTACGGGTTAGAATATGTTTATTCATATCAGACTTTTTACAGCATGTATACTCACATGGTTCACATTGAAATTTTTCAGCGATATTTTGCGACATTTTTGTTCTAAAGGATCTATATCATTAGAACAGATATTTATCGCGCAGATTTTACGCAAAAAAATTATGCTGCGACATTTTTCCAAGAAAAACTGATATTCAAAGCATGATGCTGCGAAGTGTGATTTTCCAAGTTTTTAAAGTCTATAAAATGATTTTTGGACATTCTTAAAATGTCCAAAAAATATTTCAGCCTATTAATAATGCACGCCTTCCAAACAATTCTAACACTTATTGATTTTCCTACTTAAAGAGAAACATTAGGAACATGCATTTTTCTAAGAAAAATCCAAGATCATTGAAAATAAGCCGACGCTATTTGAGTCGCTTATTCTTTGCAATCTACCGAAGCTCCCTAGGTAATCCCATATTCGTTCCCGACTCTTCCGAATACATAACCTACAAGAAACAGCAGGCGATGAACCACAATTATAATGAGAACAACGCGGGCGGAGACCAATCCAATGCATCGTTTATGGATTTGATGAGAGTGCGCGACGTTAGATTTTTTTAGTATACAATGTATAATTGAATTCGTTGGCACCATTTTGGATCTCGTTATTATTTTGGCGTATCCCGTTTCTGTGGGACACATCAATCCCGCGGTCAGTGTCGTAATGGCATAGGCGGGCAAAACCCCCGTTTCGGAATTAATTTCGTATGTCGCATCCCAAGTTTTATTCGGATTGGTCGCCCTGGAACTTTATAAACATTTTAAATTCTAAACATTATTATATTTAGGAAAAGATGGAAGCGCCAGCAGCGCCAGCAGCGTCGGTAGCACCAAATAATGAAGTGGTGTCACTACTTAATGATTTAGTGAAGTCGGTAGCAAACGATGATGATGTGGCAAAACTACGTAATGAGTTAGTCACGCAATATATGAAAGGAGAGGAGAACCCGGGTTCGTTCGAAAGTATAAAAAAACAAAAGATCGATGAACCTGGAAAAAAATGGAAAGACCTGATGAAGCTGGTTGCGACAAGCGAGACATCAGATAAAATAAAAGACCAAATAAGTTTATGGAAGGGGGAAGGAGCAAACGATACACTTTTACAAAATATGACTGCTGCCGTAGAGCGCATATTTCTCTCACCTGAGACAATTAAAACCATAAAGTTGGATTACAAAACGAACGAAACACAAAAAACTATGGAAGAATGTAAATCCCGTATAAAGTCGTTTTTTAACATGGTGAAGAAAGAAGTTGAAACGGACGGTTTTTTTCTTTGTCAGGAAAATGATTATACCACGTTCGGTTTAATTGATGATTTTTTTAATAACGACGAACGAACAACACTGTTTGACGGTTTACAATATATACACGCAATAAAGTTAGGAAAAAAGAATAGTCCTATAACATCAGCTAGCATGATAGACACGATATTATCAGAGTGTCCAGATAATTTAAAGAATTTGGATGCAAAAGGAAAGAATATAGGAAAAACAGAATGGGGTGATGGTGTAACTATTTTTTTTGGTAATAATTGGGTGTGTGAATCGTTCAAATGGTCTTCGGGGGGAAGTGCAATCGCAGGAATTATGAAAACATCTTTCGCAGCCTCCGCCTCTGTCCCTCCCGCCCAAGAGATTGTATCCACAGATGCGTTTATCATCGGTATTTTCAATAAAGGTTCAACGAAAATACAAATAGCAACAACGCATTTAGAATCGGGTGATACAACTACAAAAGGTGATACGCCCGAAGGTGATAAAGACAAAAAACGTGAAGCAACTATTACTCAAATAATTAGCTTGACTGATGCGAATATTCCAACAATATATGGTTTTGATGGTAATTCATCCGCATACATAGAACATACCCGGGTAGTTGATACATTAAAAATCAAGGGGTTTGAATCCGCTATAAAAGGACATACCATACAAGAGGATATGGTGTATGATGAAGATTCACATTTGATGTCGTCATTAAAACAGCGTGGGTGGATGACACAACAACCTTGGAAACCTGACCCGATCTCATATTTAATTGATTATTTAGTATATAAAGGTGGGGTTACGGTGGAAGAAGATAATAAAGCAAAAGTACCAATTGGAAGTGCAACACTTATGGGTGAATACGCACTTCCGAGCGATTGGTTCAATTTCAACCTTCCTGAACCGGGCAAACGCGGAAACATTGCGGAGTGGAAACAATGGGCTTCGGACCATATTGCTCTTGGAGCCACGTTTATAGTTGGAGGTATTGAATTTAAAGTGACAACATTAAATGCACTTGCGATACCATTAACACTTGACGGTTTTTCGAAAGGTTCTAAATGGTCCCCTGAGTCGTCGGGAGCAGAAGCAGAAAAAACACCAGCAGCAGCACCAGCACCAGCACCAGCACCAGCACCAGCACCAGCACCAGCACCAGAAGGCGGTTCAAAAACAAAGAAAAAGAGGGCAAAATACACACGAAAATCCAAATCCAAATCCAAATCCAAACGCCGCCGAACAAAATCACGCCGTTAAATTATGCAGTTCCAGCGATTTCGCCTTGGACCATGCTGTCAAGAACAACCCATCATCGCGGTATTTTATAACCCGATCCGCAAAGAGCACGGTAGCACGTTCTACCGCTGTAGTATACGTCATTTTATCAACCGCCATACCATAAATAATACACCGATCTATGTCATACGCAGCCAGTAAATCCGCCTCCCTCACAATATGATACGCCAACTGGTACTCACCCAGATCCGGATAACCCTTCTTCTTCACCTTAGAGTATGACATCGTCGTAATAATTGATACGACGACGTCAAAATCCGCGTCCGTAAAGAACTCTTTCATATATTCACGCATTTCCGCTATTGCGACTGCCTCGTCCGATACATACTTATGGTCGCACATATCGTGTAAAATCGCTGACGCCATTATAATACTCTTCTGCCGTTCCAACTGTGGATTCGCCGCAAGTTCGCTCTCATAGATGTTCTCCGCAAATCGCTTAACTTCCATACTATGCTTGAGCGAGTGCGACTCATCAATATTGTATCTCAGGGTGAAGTCCATGACGCACTTAAAGGCTTGGTTCTGCATTGGTTGTGTTGATTCTTTCTTACAATACATACGATTTTGGGCCATGCAATTCAATTTTCTCAGGGAACCTACGGTTCCCCGAACCCCTCCCTAAATTATGGATATTAAGGGAGAGGTTCCCTGATTCCCTGATTACAACACAAACAAAAGGAAAATTGATGTCATTTTCTTAAAGTTTAAATTATGTCACTTAACCCCCAAAACACCCAAACCAAAACGAACATGACTTCTACTATCGCAAACAAGACGCTCACGCTGCGCTTCATCAAGACGAGTGACCTGCACGCTCCTCTCTCGCACGCCATCTGGGCGAACCCCGACACCCCCATCGGCGACGGCTATACAATCATTCCGCACGACACGGCTCCGATGAGGGCAATCGGCATGGACGCACAGGCGGACATACTGGATAATTACAAGCATTTATCTGCGCCAGCGCCCGGCGCAACAACTGAGGCCGACTTCGTATTTGAGTATGTGGTCCGCGATGGCGAGTTTACCATTGAAAACAAGAGGGCCCGTGGCGGTCCAGACAAGGCTCCGTTGCGCGTTCGCTTCTGGAGGCTGATTTCCGGACCGAATGTGGATTCCGCATACTATGACATGTCGCTCACTTCTCGGGACGAGTGCAACTACGGATGTATCGTACTCAAGCAGCTGAACGAGGGGCTAAGCGAGCTTCACAGAGGCCGATTCATCGCACTCCCCAACGGGAGAAGCATCATATCCCCGTCGCAGGCGTTCCGTAGGTCGCCCACGATACGCGATAGTCCAGCCAATTACGGCAACCCACTCGTAAACATTGACGGCGAAATAACTGAGGTTGACTACGACAGTGTATACGAATACTACTATGGGATGTATGGTTCACCTGAATACGGACAGCGAGAGAGAGACGATCAGGACTCGGTCGCATTCTTCCCACCGGACGATGCCGTAGTTAGCGAACGTGAGGGAGTGTTTTCCCGTCCGCCAAGTCCTACTGGCATTTGAATAAAATTGAAAACCAAAAAAATCCAATAAAAATAAACCACTAAAGAAAAATGAGACCACTATCCGAAATCCAGATCGCTACAATTGAGGAGTTTATCGCAACCAACGAGCCCGGAGAACAGCCAGATATAGACATGGAAAACGCAAAACGATTATATAACGAGATGCAAGACGAACCGCCGCACGCATATTATTTGGTGGACTATAGTAACCGACGATGTGCTATGTATCATATCTACAAAGCAAGCGACAACAGTATTTACATTTGTACCTCGCGCAGCACATTCACGTCATACAACGACACTATACTCGGCTACTATAAGATGGAACCCGAATAAAATTGAAAACAAACACCCAATACATTTTTTATTGCACCAAAATGCAAACTATAATATCTGCCTATGAGACTCTACGCGGAGATCAAGAGCATATGTTGATGCCCGACCACGAAAGCCAGGAACTGAGAACAACGGTCAAACTATGCATGGAACGACTCAAGAGAACTGGCGAAGGACAAGACAACATCGTTTTCCGATTACTGGACTGGTGCATCAATTGTGGAGCCGAACCACTAGCAGAGGAAGTACTTAGTTATGTCGGCATTCGTCCGACGCGCGAATACAGATTCCAACATACATTTGTGGATGGATATCATAACTCGTATAACTCACACCGACTACAAAACCCAAGCGTGAAAATGCGTACATATATTTGGAAACAAGTGGACGCCAACCCGCCGATTTACGCATTACTCCAAAACCATTATAAACACCTTTTAGCTCAGTTTAACCAATCCGTGCCAGAGAAACAACGGGGCCGATTTATATACAACAACAAACACGAGGAGTGTTATGCGCTAGGTCCATCCAAGTTGGTTCGCGATGGCGATTTGAACGGACCGCCATTTATTATGGGAATCGCATTGGGACCCAACGATGAGGAACTGGACGACGACGACCCGTATCTGAATCAATATTATTGGGAATGAAATAAAAACTACTCATAGTATACAATAATGGAGTGTATAATATGTTACGAACCTGTATTTAAAAATGAACTGTATGATCCAGAATGTGGATGTAAATATACAGCACACGAACGATGTGTACATGAGTGGAATGGCACTTGTATTATTTGTAACAAGCCACCCAAACCAAGATTACGCCGCGAAATGATATGTGTGGCGGTGTCTATGTTTATTATACTTATTATAATGGGTAAAACTATTTTTTGAATATAAAATTGAAAACCGAACGAACACTATTCTATCTACAACTAAAATAAAATGGCCGAATGCCCCATTTGCATGGAAAATATAAAAGAAGACGAGGACATCCTAATAACAAAATGTAAACATAAGTTCCATGCAAGTTGTTTGTTACAGAACACAAAAACAAACGGATATAAGTGCCCGAATTGTCGTGGTCCATTGCTGAGTAAATCAACTCCAAAAAATACCACGACAGTGAGAGAAACACGCGTGAATATACCTGGAAATAATATCAATTCAATTATTGAGATTATAAATACAAGGCCCTATGAACCGAACCCGCGATTTGCGTACATTAGTTCAACGTCACACCGCGACACGAGGGTAGGGAGTTTTTACGGTGAAACGTAAACTGTATTTTAACTACATTTTATACCACTAATTTGTTTGATTTTCAACTTGACTTCATATTTTTTCTTAAAGATTATTACAAACCGACGTTTTCATGTTATTTTTTTGTATTACCAGGTAACGATTGTTAATATCATGTATCCAGCAATCGTCTTATCCGGGAAATGATATAATACATATTCCATTGCTACCTGCACCGCCTGAATTTCCGCTTGAATTTGGACGAATTGGGGTACGAGCTGAAGCATTGACTATCCCTACTGTAGCACCACCACCTCCAGATCCGTAAGTTCCAGATGTGGTAGTATAAGGTGAAGTAGGTGCATTTTGAGAGATAGTGTAATTTTGTCCGAGTCCCAAATACCCAGCAGAGCCATTTGATATAGTGCTTCCGAACCCACCGCCGCCTCCGCCTCGCGCAACAATTGACAATCCACTAGCCAAGTTTGGGAAAGTAGCTACGCTACTGTTAGCCGCGTTGGTCGACGGGGGTAGTCCTCCCGACCCACCGATAAATGAATAAGTAATTGAACCCGAACCAGACGCAGAAAATTCAGCAGGTTGAGTTGGTGCTATAGTTGTAATGGACCATTTTTGTGGAACGGGTTGGTATACTACAGTGTAAGTCCTCCCAATATTACCTGACGGAGCGGTTATAGTTGGAATATTAGATGGGCCAGTGAATGTGCTCGGATTACTGGGGTTTGAAGAAGCAGCAACAACAATTGTGTAATTGCCGGTTGGCAATTGACCAGTCCACAATCCGCCATTTCCACCAGATCCGCCACCGCCAGGATATTGGTTCGACGCTGATCCGTCCCATATAACATAGCCTTTTCCGCCTATTCCACCAGCACCAGACATGAATATTTGAGCGGAAGCAATACTGGAGAGTACATTGAAAGTATATGTACCAGGAACGTAAAAAATCAGAGTGTAATATCTATTAAAATAATTACAACTAAAACTACCTGTGCCTGTAACAGTAAATGGTAATCTTATATACCCAGAGCCAGTAAGAGAAGTTATCAACGAATCATAATTATTCAGATACGTAACTGTAGTATTAGGAATTGCAGTTATATTGTATAAAGTCGTAGTTGGATTGTATAACACGGTGAAATAATTATCCAATAAATCAGTCAGCGTAAGAGTACCATTTTCAATGAGATAAGTATCTAAGTTGTTGGTTGCTGTTATATCACTCAAAGGTAAATTTGGATTGGAAACAATAACAAAGTATCCAGGCCCTCCTGTTCCACCAACGAAGTTGGGATTACTAGTACCACTCTGACCTCTGCCGCCGCCGCCACCACTACCATAACTAGTAGCTGCGGCATTTTTCAGTCCATTCGAGCTTGCACTCCCCGCCGCGCCGCCAGTTCTGCCAACCGCCGCAGATCCATCAAACGTCGCTGCCGCCCCAATCGCTCCCCCTCCCCCTCCCCCCCCAGCACTTATGCTTGCGAATGGAGCCGGTAGTGTAGGACCATCAGTGCCGGGAGTTGCCGGCGTAGCAGGAGTATTAAAAACAATATTTCCAGGATTCGCTCCCGCCCCCCCAGAGCCTCTTGTATAAACGTCTGTAGTAAAACTAATAGTAGGAGTAAACGAAGTAGTTGTTGAACTGTTGGTAGTACCTATAGTAATCGCATAAGTACCTACACTTAAATACCCATCTATAATGGTAATTAATCCCCCTCTCCCGCCACCTCCTGGATCGGGAAAGCTACCACTACTATTAACTCCTGTAGTGCCGTCTGAGCCACGATTAATTAGCAAAGCTAGGAACCTTCCTGCTTTTGTTACTGTTAAATTTCCACTTGATGTAAATGCTCTTCCTACATATTCACCACTAGTAAATGTAGTTCCCGTATCTGTACCAAAAACCGCTGAGTATGGATAAGAGTACTTGTCCGTAATATTATCTAATCCTTCTTTTAAATATGAATATGCCATTTAGATTATATTTATAATAAAAATATGAGAATAAATCAAATTTTTAAACCGATGAAGATTTCAAATTGGACGCCTCACATTTTAATCTTTCAAGTTGCTGACCGATAAGTATTCAATCTGACGCTAAAGGCGTCCCAATTGAAATCTTCATCAGTTTAATAAAATTCTATGACCTTCCCATTTAAACGACCAACGGGAAGCAGCGCTGAATTGGCCGCCTCGTAATTCTCCCTATTCATTCTTCGCTTAATTGTATGTATAGTTTAATCAGCGAATGACATCAGTACGATTCCGTTCTCTCCAGGGGTGGTTCTGTTTGTACTCGCTACGCCGCCGCCGGACCCAAACCCCTGAGGTAAGTTAGAAGGTGCTCCAGCGTCTCTGGAAAACTGTCCGCCGCTTCCCTGGCTACCAAATGAAACCCCAACTGATCCATTGCCACCAAAATTAGTTACAGTAACACCTAACGAAATTGATAAACCAAATCCATCAGTAAACGGAAAAGTTGGCTGTGGAAAAAGTCGGTAGCTACCAAAGACATTAGTCATCGTTACAACTACCATACCAGTACTAGAGGACGCACCAGATGAGGCGGAACTAGAAGGTCTGCTACTCTGACTAGATAGACCATTACTCCCATTTCTTGCAGCTATGATGGTTGAATTCCCAAAATCTACGCCCCAGTCAAAATTAGTCACAGGGTACGTAGCCGGTGAATTCGTTCGTATAGTTATTGTCCCTGCTGGCAATGACGCTTTGCTAGCTCTAATCTTACCCCCACCTCCTCCACCGTTTGCAAATCTTCCAGTAGTCTCTGCGGTACCACCTGTCCCTCCAGTACCAACGACTATTACATCAAATGACAGAGTTTTACTTGTAGTCATAGTATATGTAGCACCACTTGTCCTAAAAGCCAATGTAAAATATCCATCAACATAATTTGCATAATAAGAAGCACCGGGAGTGGAAGATGTAATATTAAATGGAAGTCCAGAGAATCCGAATGTATTAAATAAATTACCTATACTGATATCATTAATAAGTAAACGATCTGTAATAGGTGTTATAATGCTACCACCAGCGGAAATAATGTTAAACCCTTCATTTGGATAATTATTAAATCTAAACATATTCCCTAACACGCCGTCTAAATTACTTGTTCCTGAAAAGTACCTACTGCTGATTGAAGATGCATTCGGTAATGTTGGCACTATCCATACGAATCCAGGCCCGCCACGTCCTCCAGTTACGTCTGTCGACGATGAAGTAGACCCCTCCCCCCCCCCGCCCCCACTACCATAACTAGTTGATAAAGCATCTCCGCCATCTTCTAACATGCCGACTCCGCCAATTCCTCCAACTGCTGGACGACCATCACTACCCCGTCCTCCTCCTCCTCCGCCACTACAACTAAATCCAATAAAGGGTTCTATCGCTATTGCCGTTACGGGACCGTTTGCTCCAGATGTAGGTGAAGTAAGTGTTGCATTGCCACCTCCCGGTGGACCGACATACGCCCTATAAGTCCCGCCAGCCCCCCCTGCACCCCCAATAGATGAATAACTTATAGTATAGCTTACTGGTGAATTGAATGTAGATACACCACCGGAAGTTGTTGATACAACAACGCTATAATTGCCTGCCGTCAATGTGCCTGTAATAATTGAAACGTTTCCGCCATCTCCACCTCTGCCGCCACTGTAATTAGTCCCAATCGTCCCATTACTGCCATTAAAACCTGGATTAACTAGTAATGCCCGAAACGGCGTTGAACTTGATACGCTATATGTTCCGTTGGCTACAAACATAGTTCCTAAATATGTTCTGTATTGAGCACTCCCTACGCAATCTATACTCATATACTTCGAGCATATACCCTTTAATATATCTACGTCTGTATCTAAATATGACATTTAGATTATATTTATATTAAAAATATGAGAATAAATCAAATTTTTAATAAAATTCTATGACCTTACCATTTAAACGACCAACGGGAAGCAGAGCCGCATTATTCGCCTTGGCCGCCTCGTAATTCTCCATAGCGTATATTTCATTCTTCGCTTCGTTGTATGCGTATTTTTTCTTACCAACCGTTATTTGTTTGATTTTCAACTTGACCTCCTTGGTATCCAGTTCCGGCTTCACGTGCAGATCCTCGTCAATGGAAGGATACGAACTAAATGCGTTGGACTTGATGCTTCCATATGTATAGCACTTCAACTTGTTGTTACCGATTCCGGCATATGTACTGCAATCAAATGCGCTCTGTTTCACGTATGTCAAGAGCTGCTGATTGATCTTATTTTTTATGCCCGCGGTTTCAAAGAGCGACTCGTCCGTCGTGACCGGTTTACTATTCACTTTAGATACGTCCTTTTCCATCAACGTCTTGTTTCCAGATGCCTTCAGTTTCTCCATATTGAAGGTCGCCATGTAGAGGAATACCTTCACCGTGCGAAGCTCCTCGGGCAATTTAGAATGACTGCAAATACGGCGGGCGCGACCGATGACCTGGTCCACACGCACCATGTGCCAATATGGTTCCACGATATGGACGAAGCGAGTGTTTTTCAAGTTAATGCCCTCAGCGCCGGATGACGTAATCATAATGATTTTAATTACTTCACCCATATGGTTGTTCTCAGCGACACCCTCAAACGACTGCGTGATGGTGCTCGGAACATACTCCCACTGGCTGTTGTAGATCTTGAGAAGAATATCCTTCTCCTCTTCGCTCTCCGTTCCAGTATACAACATGAATTTGGGCTTGTCTTTGTCTTCGTCCGTTTGATCTATCGTCCATTCATTCGCGGATTTCTTATGGATTTTGAATTGGGCGTATCCATTTGCCTCTAGTATGATCTTCATCAGACCGATGCCCTCTACAGTCCTGAATTGACTGTATAACAAATGCAGGCCGACATTCGCTGGATCCATAATATTCTCTAGGATCCTTGCAAATTTAGGGCTGAACTCTTTGAGTTTATCAGGGTTCAAGAACTCGTCGGGACGATCGGCCAGGTATTGGAGCGCAATCTGAATACGTTCAGCGTATTCTACGGGGGATGAATCACCCTCATCGTTCACGCCCCCCTCGTCATCCAATGCGTCTTCCTCGGTGGGTGTTCCTCCAATCATGCGAGCAAATTTATTATCGTGTGCGGGGGATTCATCCCCTTCTTCTGCGTGTCTTCCTCCCATCATGCGAGCCAATTTATCCTCATCTTCTTCCTCTTCTTCATCATCCCCCTTCTTCTTCACAAAAGGCATCGGTCTTCCCGGCGGATCAGGAAACGCAAAATTACAGCACGCACGAGAACGAATCCTATAAGACGACGTTGTTTTAAACAAATCATCGCCCTTCTTCGCCTTCTTCTCGTTTCGCTGTCTCGCAGTTTCCTTGTTGCGCTCAATCTCGCGTATCTTCTCATACGCGGCGAATTGATAATCGCTCATCTCCACTTTAACCTCCTCATAATCATGCTCGTCGCCATTCTCATCTTCCCATTTCACAATAGAAGGCAACAAACTATCCTGCGTATTAGGGAAGAACGAAGTCAAACCGAGAACCCTACGAGTAAATAGATCATTGTTTTTAATGATTTCCGCATCTGTATCAACGAACATACCAAGGAACGAATCCTTGTCATCAGGTAGCGCCTTATTTATCACGACTTTAGTCGCGGAATCAACGACTTCCGTCTTGTCGTTATTCAATATGCGAACAACCATCCTCTGAAAATCCGCGTCGGATATATTACCACTTTCATCTAGACGCACCCCGGCATACCCATCCGCGATTTTTCCAGCCTTCACCGGTTTTTGGACGTTGACAAACCCATAGGGATTGCGGGTGATCGTCAATGTGCCGTTATTGTACGCGATGTAATCGTACGTATTGAAATTCGCCGCTGCAAACATCTGGAGAATCGTCTCTGTAGTAACTGTGTCCTTGATACGCAGTTGGAACGTCCATGTCTTGATCGCCCCGCGCAGCATATTGAATAAGATCCCGATCTCATTCGGGTAGTTAATGATGGGCGTACCGGTCATCATGACAATCTTGACATTGGTGGCCTTCATCAGATAATCGTATAACATGTACGAAATACTGGTGGGCTTCTTGATCTGATTCACAATACGACTAACGAAATTATGCGCCTCATCAATGAGAACAACGGTATTATCAAACGGATTCACGGTGTTGTCCTTGGATAATTCAGAAAAGATACGCTGGATATTCGGAGCGTTGTAGTGGATCTCCTTGTATTTATGTTTAATCATCTCGTCCAATTGTTCGTCAATCGCATTCTGCTCGGAAGTGCTGAGATCCGTGAAATTAGGCGATTTCTTAACATCCACCAACCACGCGCCCTTGTGTTTCTGGATGTACGTAGGCGAAAGGGAAAGTGCACTAGATAGCAGCTTCTCGTACTCAGGTTGTCCGACGATGGAAACAAACTCCCAATACTGATTCTTGCGATACAAGTGGTCTCCGCAATCCTTCAACTGAGAAAAAAAGTTTTTACTCAGTGACGCGGGGGTCATAACAAATATTTGTTTGTCGGTTTTCATACCCTCTGCAATGGCAATAGACGTACATGTCTTACCTGATCCGAGCGCGTGGAGCAACAACAACCCACGATACGGGGTCATCAAATTCAAATAATCGCGCACAGCTTTTTGGTGAGTCAATAGCTCAAAATCTACGCCACTAGACTTATCACAAGACGCTTCGTCGGATTTATCCAGAATCTCTTGGCGGTATGGCTGGAATAACTTAGATAGCTTCTCAATAGAAAGTTTACGATTATTCATATAGTACGATGATGCCTTGTGAATGATCTTACCTGTGGGTTTTGGTAGGCGCTCAGCAAGCTTATTCTTACCGAGTTTGACCTTCGCAATGGGTGCTTGCACTGCAACAGGCGCTTTCGCAGCAACAGCAGGCGCAGGCGCTCCAGTAGCGATTACGATTTTCTTACCGGTTGCCTTTTTTACTTTAACTATAGGCGCTATCGGCGCAGCCGTTGCAGCTGCATCTACTTCAGCTTCAGGCTCCATTACACTTACAGGCACAACTGCTGCAGCAGGTGCTTCCGTTACCCCTAGTTGTATTCGCTTACGGATTAAGTCGCGATTAATATTGGTTGTAGGATCCTTTCGCATGTCTACCACGCGGACCGCCGCCGCCTTTTTCTCCACTACTTCAACTTCCTCGTCTTCCTCATCATCTTCTTCCTTATCTGCCATTTTTTTTTCTGGTTCTTCCACATATTTCCCGATCCGCACTGTGAAATCGGTTTTAGGCTTTACTACATGATTCGGTTTTCTTTGTAACAACGCTAAATAATCGCCCATCGTCTATATAAGTAGTGTATATTCTTTTTACTAGAATCCTGACAAATTACGGATGGCCGTTTCGCAAGAGATCTGCTCTGCCTTCTTCTTGATCTTGTGTACGCCTTCTCCGAGGAAAACCAGTACCTTCCCCTTTTCCGACATGTACTGATGCAAATCGCTATAAGAACGGAACTGGCCCACTGGAATCGCGCCGGAAATGGCGACATTATGAATCTGTTGTCCTAAACACAAATATACGCCCATGTGATAACCAGTTTCCGCGTCATGCTCCTGAGTCTCCAGATAATGAGGAGTAACCTTGAACTCCTTCTGAATCTTGACTTGTAGGATGTTCTTGTAGTTATCGTCGTTCTGGATAAGAGTGATCCAATCCACATGTCGCTCAAATACACTCTCCACGAAGACCTGCACCATTTGAAACCCCGGACCAGATATGAATAGATTTTTGAACCAACCCTCCTCATCATTCACCGAAATACGATTGTAATCCAAGAACATGGCGCCGATAAATGCCTCAAACAAACATCCCAGCTTCTTCAAGTTGGTGCGAGTCTGCTTAGACTCGGCGTGCTTTGATAGCACGTACCACCTATGCAATCCCATCTCCATCGCCATCTTACCGATCGCCTCGTTCTTCACGAGCGCGATCTTCTTCTCCGTCATGAATCCCTCATTCTCTTTCGGGAAACGCTTATACAGATACAACTTGGTAATACATTCTAGAACACCGTCACCCACGAACTCCAGACGCTCATTAGACTTGGTATATAGATCCAGACAATCGGGAGGTTTAGGCGCAATAACGATGTTGTTTTGTTGGTTCTCCAGTTCCGGGCGGCGAATATAGGAGCGGTGAATGAACGCGCGCTTATACAGTTGGAAGTTATGGATCTTCGCGTTAATTCCGTATCGCCCCAAAAACTGCTGAATTTCATCCACTGGAATTTCCTTATTTAGGGGATTGTAGGGATCAAATATATATGTTTCAACGCCATTCGGCTTCTTCTCAACGCGGATATCGTCGTCGGCAGTAATATTCATTTTATTTCGTAAGTAATAGGTTATATCCAGATCGCTTTATGCAGATTCAATTTTATTACAATTGCGTTTATAATAAAATCTATTTAGACTATATATAAAATGGTCCTTAGTACAACTTCTAGAGCTAAAAGTGCCGCTATGCTAAACCAGAACCAGGGGGGCGGAGACAAGAAGGCCGGTATCGCGCGCGCGGTCAATGTTGCGATGAGGGTTGCGTTTGAGGCACGTGGGGAGCCGCAGCCGATGTCTTTCATGATGGCCCCTGCTTCCGTTTCCAGGTCTACTGGCCGTGGAATCGGGTGGAGGTTCGGTGAGAGGTAAACGAGGGAACCTAGGTTCCCCTAACCCCCCTCCTTAGGAGGCAGGAGGTAGGAGTTAAATGAATTAAAATACTATATTAGAGATTTCTGTATATTCTCTAATATAATGAAGATAGTAATTGATGAACGCGAAACAGGACTCTACGAGAAATGCATTGCAATCCTCTTAACAAGTGATTTACCAACAATTGTAGTATCAAAACAGGTTCTCCCTTTAGGCGATATTTTATTCAAGACGGATGAGGATTCATTGGTTTGTATAATTGAACGCAAAAGCCTAACCGATCTACTCGCTAGTGTAAAAGACGGTAGATACGAAGAGCAATCGCACCGTTTGTCGCATAATGGTGAGTGTTCTCTACACCAAGTAATGTATTTGATTGAAGGAATGATGAGTACGCTGAGGACACCACAAGAAAAGAAACTGGTATATTCGTGCATTGCGTCGCTAAATTGCTTCAAGGGATTTAGCGTTCTCCGTAGTAATTCTATCCAAGAAACGGCAGAGATGTTGATTTGGATGGCGGACAAGATCGGACGTACCGTACACAAGCTACCTATCGCGACAAATGCTGGTGAAATCGCACAGGTTAGTACCGAGCAAAACTATTGTACGGTTGTGAAGAAGACGAAGAAGGATAATATTACTCCCGATAACATTGGAGAAATATTACTATGTCAGATTCCTGGGATCAGTTCTACAACCGCAATTGCTATAATGAAGAATTTCACGTCATTCGCGCATCTCATGGACGAAATCAAAACAAACCCGAATTGTTTAGATAATCTGACATGTGAGTCAAATGGAAAAACTAGGAAAATCAGTAAAAAGTGCTTGGAAAGTATCGTGTCATATTTGCGACCGCAAACGACTATTTAAATCATCGCTATATATATAGCATGAAATATGACATAATAATTATTGGTAGCGGAATCAGCGGGTTGTATGCCGCTTATAATTTAAAAAAAATGTCACCCGATAAATCATTTCTGATTCTTGAAAAATATAAAAAGCAGTGGATCGGCGGCAGAACAAGCAATGAGATGTTTTATGGAACTGAAATTGTAACTGGTGCTGGAATCGGACGTAAAAAGAAGGACAAATTACTACAAAAATTACTGGATGAGTTGGATTTGAATACCAATGAGTTTACAATTAAGCCACATTACTCGCCAATGTTTACTCCTTTGGATGTGAAAGAGATAATAGATCATCTGAGAAGCGAATATACAGGACAGCGAACCACATTTAAGGCATTTGCAACAAGCATTCTCGGAGAAAAAACATACAAGCAATTTGTACTTTCAACAGGGTATACCGATTTTGAGAAGGAGGACGCGCATGATACATTATATCATTATGGCATGGATGATAATTATTGTTGTTCAAAAGGATTTACTGTGCCATGGCGGAAAATGGTGTTGAAATTAGCTGATGAAATTGGAGAACCGCATTTTAAATTCTCAAGTAACGTATCTAAAATACTCAAACAGGATGGTGAGTTTGTGCTGGATACTGAAGGAGGCAAACAATATACGTGCGGCAAAGTGATTGTCGCGACTACTATAACTGGTATAAGAAAATTATTACCAAACAAGATTTACAGGGACATTGAAGGACAGCCATTCTTACGTCTGTATGGAAAGTTTACCAAAAGCTCTATACCGATTATGAAGGAATATGTGAAAGGATATACATTTTTGCCAGGACCACTCCAGAAGATTATGCCTATGGATTCAGATGCGGGCGTGTATATGATTTCTTATAATGATAATAATAATACATTAGCATTAAAAAATAACCTTGAGAATACACCCGAAAATAGGGATATGTATTGTAGACTAATTGAAAAATCATTGGGTATTCCGACCGATTCATTACATCTGATCGCAATTAAGGATTATTATTGGCCGGTGGGAACACACTACTATAAGCAACTGAATACGTCCGTTTATAAGGACAGAGCTGAATTTATTGATTTCGCCCAACATCCCGAAAATGGAATTTTGGTAGTGGGAGAAGTGGTTAGTAAACACCAAGGATGGACGGAAGGTGCATTAGATAGTGTTCGGGCGGTTCTTACAAAAAAATGGATAAATAGCACAGTTTAAATAATGACATCTAATTTGTCCCTTTTCTTTTTTGGCTCTGGTTCTGGTTGTGGTTCTGGGTTTTCATCAGGTGGCTCTTCATTCGGGATCGGAATCACCTCTTTTTTAAACTTATCGCTCATATAGTAGTAATATATACAAAAAATATCCAAATATAACACAAAAATAGTTAAGGGCAGCGCCGGAGGCGCATATGAAAACTTCGTTTTCAAGAACCTATGCCTTTACTGAGGAGGGGTTTAAGAGGCAGCGCCGGAGGCGCATATGAAAACGAAGTTTTCAAAACCTAGGTTCCCCTTATTATACGGACAGATCAGTGTTAGCATAGGATTTAGGAACAGCATGATCCTTGTATAAGCTGGGGAAGAACTGCGTTTTCGGGTTGAAATACGTAGGCCTTCCAACCTCATTGTCTTCATATTTGCCAGATTCTACAGCATCTTGCGTGAATTCAACGCCACCCCAGTTTGTATCCATAGGATTGTCGCTCGTCTTCGCCTTTTCCGTGGAGTCATGGACCGCATCCAACTGTGTATAAACGCCAACTTGTAAGCCTAAAGGATCAAACCCGGGGTAATTGTTCACATTGTATATCTTACTCTTTCGGTTCGCGTCAATGATCGGTGCAATATCTACGGGTGTCATGCCACCCTGTTGGTCGAAGACGCCAGGCCTAACACGGTATACATCGCGTCCCTGAGTATCATTTTCCTTCTGTAAGAACAAAACCGGGCAAGATATTCCCCTGGCGCGTTCATTCTTCAGGTAATCAATATATTCATCTAAACTAGCAAATTGCTGGATTTCTTTATCCGCATCATCATATAATATCAATTGTTCTCCCTTCTTAACGAGAACTTTCGGGCACTTGACTTGCACTTGTGCCTTATCCTGAGTCTTTGTCTGTGTCTGCATTGGCTCTTGCATTACAGACGACGCGAGTAATACTAATGAGAATACAACAATTAAAAATACAATCGGTCCTACGCGCATATATAGTAATTCGCGAAAATAATTCTCCATTGACATTTATCTATACATAATGTATAAACGAATGCCTGTAAAAAACAAAACAATAAAACAAGTTCGTTTTAGTAAACTAAAACGACGAAAACATACGCGTAGAAACAAGAAGGTTGTTCTTACACCTAAACCGATATTATTAAACGGCGCGCCGAAAGAAGTGAAAATGGAAGAACTCAATTTAGACGCTATGCCGAAGATGAATAAAAAAACAGTTGTCATGGGTGTTATCTACGCAAAATGGTGTCCGCACTGCAAGGATTTGATCCCAGATGAAAATGATACTGAAACCCAGCCCAAGTGGCAGCAAATGATTAATATAATCAAGGGTATGAAAAATCGCGACCGTGATATGTATTACATACAATTGGAGGATGACGAAATACGAAACCAGGGAAAATTAGATAGACTTAACAACGGTTGTAAGGGAATATGCCGAACTCCAGTTACAGCGAATGGATACCCAACGGTATTCAGAATGAGTGGCGGAAACTTAGAGATCTACGATGGTTTACGGGAACCCAGTGCTATGGCGGAATGGTTTATCAGCGTAGGAGGGACCTAGGTCCTTGAAAACTTCGTTTTCATCTGCGACTTCGTCGCAACCCTACCCCCCTCCTCCTATCGGTAGATTATAGATTAACAAAGGACGTGGCTATATTCGGTAGGAACCAGTAAAATATATGATATTGTATATTATGGATGGTATTGTAAACACAATTGTTACAGATATAGAAATAAACCGATTGTTTTTGTTGGATTACACCCTTGAAGATTTAAAATGGCACGATTTTTGAGTGTTTTTTCATTTTTTCAATATCCCCAAAATACGAGAAAAAATTTCTTCGCTTGATAAAAACTCATATTTACGAGACTTATATAATTTATCACACTTACTATTATTTTCTTTCCATTTATTCAAATCAACAAATCTAAATAATTTATCTTGAATTTCGTCAGGATTTTTCATCCATTCGTCAAAAAAATATTCTTTCCTTGTATTCAATTTATCAATTTGTCTAAAAAATCGTTGTTTCAGTGTGTTCTCAGTAGACGATATATAATAATTATATTTGCTATAAAGATTATAATATATATCACTATTATCCATCAAACCTAAACACAATTCCGCATCTAACCCAACAAATATAACAGGTTTATCACTATGGCTTCTAATGTATTTGTCAATGTATTTTTGATATGTTTTTGATTGTGGTTGTGGTTGTGGTTGTGGTTGTGATAAAAAAACTCCGTGTAAATCATCTAAATCGCAAACATGTATTTTATCATGATATTCTTCCAATAATTTATTACCGATTGTAGATTTTCCAGAACCTTGTGTTCCAGCAATATGAATTATTATATTTTTACCACCCCCCATTTTTCTTGTTTTATTTTTTTTATTTTTAAAATATCGTTTTGTCATATTATTATATATATATATATATAATAATATTAATGTCAAAAACAATGTACTATCCAAAATTGTATAATTATGAAATGGTGTGAAATAATTTTGGGTCTATGTCGCAATTAATGCTATACCTTTCTATACTTTTGTCTATACAATTACTTAGTTTTTGTATATATTCTTTGAATCCACTAAAATACATTTTCTTGATTTTTTTGTGTTCTATCATTAATTCGGTTCTCTCCATTCCTATCTTGGTGCTATCTATTTGATGGGTTAAAGTCGTAATACCCTCTTCCAATGCTGGAATCTGGTTGTTTAAATATAATTCCCATTCAGTTTTTTGTGCTATTTTGTTTTCATATTTATTCTTTTCTTGTTCCAATGTTATTTCCAAAAGTATAATATTTTTATCCATCGTCTTAATATCGTCATCATAAATCAATTGCGGTTTAATTCTATCTTTGAATTTATGAAGAAATGAAACCCATTCAATTCGTTTCTTTTCAAGTTCAGCATTTGCTGTTTCTCGTAAAAGTCCAGATGTTTCAAGTTCATTCAGCGCCTCAATATCATTCAATATAGTTTCACAATACTCGGTTTCTGTTATGAGGCGTTCAATTGTTGGAATTGACGGAATCATTCTTTCTTCCCAAAACTTTTTAGTTTGTGAAATTGCCATTTTTTCAAGTTCAATATATTTTAAGTCCATTTCATTCATTTTGCTATTGAAAACCGTAATTTTTTTCAAATCAAGATCCAAATGGCTTTTTACTTTGTAAGTTTCTCGTTGCATAGCAATTAGTTGTTCTGCGGTTGTCATAGAGGAGGGTTTAGGTCTGCTCCAATTACCAAGAGGCACTTTTTCGTATAATTCATTTATGGTATTACACGATTTAGCAAATGTGGCATACAATAGTTCGGTTCTATTCATGTCTATGTATTTATACATAATGTTGTCTTTAAGTGGTTAAACCAATTTTTCGTTTGAAATGTGTAAAATTGATTAAAGAAATTATCGTATAATAATATAATATAATATAATATAATGGCATTTAGGTTATCTAACATATTGTCTCATTCTAAAACTGTGAATTCTGTTGCGTTCAGTCCCGACGGAACGAAAATTGTTTCAGGTAGCGCCGACGGTAATGTAAATATCTGGAATGCTGCGAATGGGATTTTGGAGAGGAATTTAAATCTTCCAAGGAATTTAAATCTTCCAGATGAAGAGGTTATCTCTGTTGCGTTCAGCCCCGACGGAACGAAAATAGCGTCAGTGACTAAAAAACATATTAGACAAATTCCAGGTACATCATGGACCGAGAGTATCGGGACAGTGAAAATCTGGAACGCCGATAATGATAGACCCGAGAAAAATTTTCATTATCGTAATGGTTTGTTGAAATCTGTTGCGTTCAGCCCAGACGGAAAAAAAATCGTGTTAGGGGGCGTGTCAGAGGGCCCTAATAAGAGAGTATATATTTGGGATGTTGAGAAGGGGGATCGTGAAGAGAAAACTTTAACAGGACACAATGGTACTGTGACCTCCGTCGCATTTTATGGGACGAAAGTCGTATCCGGCAGCGAAGACAGAAATGTCAAGATATGGAATGCTGAGACTGGAGTTGAGGAGCAGACGTTACGGGGACACACTTGGTCTGTGACATCCGTCGCGTTCGATGGAACAAGAATTGTGTCCGGCAGTAATGACAATACTGTCAAGATATGGAAATTAAATAACAACAATAATGAATGGGTTTTGGAACATACGTTACATGGACACACTGGTCATGTGACCTCCGTCGCGATCGATGGAACAAGAGTCGTCTCCGGCAGCAAGGACAATACTGTCAAGATATGGAATGCTGTGACTGGAGTTTTGGAACAAACATTAACGGGACACACAAGTTTTGTTACCTCCGTCGCAATTTACGGGATGAGAATTGTGTCCGGTAGCTACGACAAGACCGCGATTATTTGGGAAGATCGCACATCAACCGCATATGCTACATTAGCAGCAATACGTCAAAAGGATATATTATATGGAAACGATCCTAAAAAATATTTATCTGAACTTGAAGCAAATATAGAGGAGGAGGGGGGACCAGATTTACAGTTAAAAAAACTTGGAGCAAATATAGAGGGGATGGGACCAGATTTACAGTTAGAAGTGTTAAGTTATTTAACTGGTACAACACCTAAGAAGAATGGTGAAGAAGGAAGCATAAAAAAGCGGAAGTTAAATGGTGGAAGGCGAAAATCAAGCCGAAATAAAAAATCAAAACAGAAACTCAACAGAAAAACCAAACGACATTATAAGCTATATGGAAACGAAGTTTCCAAGAACCTTGGCTCCCCCTAAAAATTGATTGATTTTGTTTTACCAATGAAAACAAGATAAATACATAATCTAACACAATACAATGTCAAAGAAGCCCGTCGTTTGCTCTAAGTCATTCAAGTTGATTGACTTCCAGGTATACGATGAACGGTCAGAGAAGAAGAGCCAGTTTGCGATCCAGATGTTCGGAGTAAACGAGACAGGAGAGACGTGTAGTATCACCGTAAATGGGTACAAACCCTTCTTCTACGTGAAGGTGGGGGATAATTGGACGGATTCCGATGCCCGCGCACTCTATCATGATCTGTCAAAGAGAATCAATACTACGGCGATTATCAGCGCAGAACTGGTGGAACACAAAAAACTGTATGGTTATACCGCAGGAAAATTATACAAGTTCGTGAAGCTCACGTTTGAGAATTCATCCACAATGAATCGGACCAAGCGTCTATGGTATAACGAAAACCAACAAATGATACCGATGAAATTCAAGGGAATTAACATGGAACTATACGAGAGTGCGATACCTCCTCTGCTACGATATTTCCACATCCATAACATCAGTCCGTCGGGATGGATTCAGATTTTCACAAAAAAGGCGACCGTCCCATCGGAACTCACCACGACATGCGACTATGAGTATGTTTGTACCTGCGATTGTATCAAACCGCTTCCTGAAAAGGAGACGCGAGTGCCATACAAGATCTGTAGTTTTGATATTGAGGCCAGTAGTAGCCACGGCGATTTCCCTATGCCGATAAAGACCTACAAGCGCCTCGCGTCAAATTTGGTTGACGCATTCCAGAAGCATTCTCCGGATGCGTCTCGCGCAAAGATGTTATTGGAACGCGTAATGCTGACCGCGTTTGGGTATGATAAGTTTGATGACATTGATTTGGTATATCCGAAATATCCACAATCACGAGATACTATCGTGAAGATGACGGAGCGTTTGCTTGTTACGGCGATCAAAGATGCGGAAAAGATGAAGGAGGCGGCGAAGGTGAATACGATCAGTGCGATGTACACAGCGCAGCCAGCAGCGCAGCCAGCAGCGCAGCCAACAACAGTGGAACCGGACGAGGAAGAGGATGAGGCAGTTATAGAAGACGATGCAGAGGAACCCGATAGCGATGATGAGGAAGATGATGATGAACCCAAAACGTTTTATTACAAAAAGTATGAAAAGCCGGCAAGGATTACTGCGAAGGCAACTATCACCGACGTTCTATTCAACACGGATTATACCCGCGATCAGAAGTTGAAGTTCGTTGACGATGTCATGAGCGCGATTTACCCTGAGCTGGAAGGCGACAAGGTAACATTCATTGGTTCCACATTCATGAAGTATGGGGATTCGGAACCTTATTTGAATCACTGCCTGGTGTTAGGTTCCTGCGATCCGGTTGACGGAGCCGTGATTGAGTCAGTCAATCGCGAATCCGATCTGTTATTGAAGTGGGCGGAGCTCATCCAAACAGAGAGTCCCGACATCATTATCGGATACAATATATTTGGTTTTGATTATGACTTCATGTTCCGCCGAGCACAGGAGAATCACTGCGAGCGCGAATTCCTCATGTTGTCACGTAAGAAAAATGAAATTTGTGCCAAGTTCGGGCAAAGTGGCGAGATTACCGGTATTGAGAATGCGAAGGTTGTATTGGCAAGTGGCGAGTATGATCTAAAATACTTCAAAACGGCCGGTCGCTTGCAGATTGATATGTATACTTATTTCCGCCGCGATTTCAACCTGTCATCCTACAAACTGGATGATGTAGCCGGTCAATACATAGGCGACGACATCAAGAAAATTACTACATCCACTGATCCGGTACATGGCGACGTCACCGAACTTCACAGCAAGAACCTGACTGGATTGAACGTGAATGACTTCCTTCATATTGAAGTCACCGGATTTTCGTCGGATTACTATGCGAACGGTCGTAAATTCCGCGTGTTGGATATTCGCAAAGATGAGACTCAGACTGTGATTCTAATTGGCGGGCATTACACGGACATTGATACTACCAAGCATGTCCGTTGGGGTATGGCGAAGGATGATGTGACTCCACAGGACATTTTCCGACTCGCGAATGGATCGTCGGCGGATCGTGCGATCGTCGCGAAATACTGTTTGCAGGATTGTAACCTGGTACACCACCTGGCGCGAAAAATAGATGTTATGACTGGGTATGTGGAGATGGCGAGGATTTGTAGTGTTCCGATCAGCTTTCTCATCTTCCGAGGACAGGGCATAAAACTGACAAGCTATGTTGGGAAGAAATGCCGAGAAAAGAATACCCTCATGCCTGACTTGGATCGCAGTGGGTCCAACGAGGGATACGAGGGTGCGATCGTTCTTCCACCCAAATGCGCGATGTATATGGATAATCCTGTGGCATGCGTGGACTATGCGTCACTATACCCGTCAGCGATGATTTCACAGAAGTACTCTCATGACACGAAGGTATGGACGAAGGAGTATGATTTGACAGGTAAGTTGATAAAACAGACTGGCGACATGCAATATGATAATTTGCCGGGCGTAGAGTATATTGATATTGAATTTGATACATACAGGTATTTGCGCCCTAACAATAACCCGGTTGCGAAAGCGGTTAAAACTAAGTCAGGCAAGATAATTTGCCGATGGGCGCAGTCACAAGACGCAATCATGCCGGCGATCCTAGAGGAACTATTGAAGGCGAGGTCCGATACGAGGAAGATGGCGAAGACGGAGAAAGATCCGTTCATGCAGAACATTCTGGATAAGCGTCAGCTCGGATACAAGGTGACTGCGAACTCGCTGTACGGTCAGTGTGGTGCGAAAACATCCACCTTCTACGAGAAGGACATAGCGGCGTCCACTACGGCGACAGGACGTTCAATGATTACATACGCGAAGCGGATGATTGAGGACGTCTATGGAAATCTGCAGTACGAAACGGGATGCCACGGGCCGGTCCTTACCAAGGCAGAGTACGTGTATGGTGACAGTGTAGCTAATTATACTCCCGTATACGTGAGGATAAATGAGAATTTATTTGACATATGCAGCATTGAAGATCTAGGATCTAAGTTTGGTAATAATAATTGGTGCAAATGCGTAGAAGAAGGCAAGCAAGATAAGGAATTTTGCGAATTATATGGTATTGAAACATGGACGGAGAAGGGATGGACAAAACTCCATCGCGTGATTAGACACGAACTAGCGCCTCACAAAAAGATGATTCGCATACTTACTCACACTGGGCTAGTTGATGTAACTGACGATCATTCGCTGATACAATCAAACGGAGAAGAAATATCTCCAAAAGATGTATCAATTGGAACTGAGTTGCTGCATCATTCATTGCCAGATAGCATGACGTCGGATAACAGTATATCGGTTAAAGAGGCTAGAATTATGGGGTTCTTCTTCGGTGACGGTAGTTGCGGTTCGTACCATTGCCCGTCGGGTAAGAAGAATTCATGGGCCCTGAATAACGCATCCTTACAAATAATTTCTGAATATATTGAATTGTGTAACGAGGTTTATGATGAATTTGAATGGAGATATATGGATACGATAGACAGTTCAGGCGTATACAAGATTTCACCTAAATGTGAAAAATACGGATCCATCGCAAGATTTGTAGAGAAATATAGGGATATGATGTATTGTGGTAAAGCAAAAGTTATACCGAGTGGAATTCTTATGGGATCTCACGAAGTGCGCCAGTCATTCTGGAAAGGATTATATGATGCCGATGGAGATAAAGACTCAAATGGTTATGTCAGAATAGATCAGAAAAATCAAATTAGCGCGGCGCACATTTGCTGGCTAGCGAATAGTCTTGGATGGAAAACGTCATTGAATACTCGCATTGACAAACCTGATATATATAGGGTTACAATGACAAATAAGTCACAGAGAAAAAATCCGAATGCTATAAAAAAAATGAATGAAATTGAGTACACTGGATTCGTATATGACCTGACTACGGAGAATCACCACTTCGCAGCGGGAATCGGATCTATGATCGTACACAACACCGATAGTGTGTTCTTCACATTCAACCTGCAAGATCCAGTGACTGGCGAAAACATCCGCGGTAAAAAGGCATTGGAAATAACAATTGAAATCGCACAAGATGTCGCGCATCTCTGTTCGTCGTTCCTCAAGGCGCCGATGGACTTGACCTACGAGAAGACACTGATGCCATTCGTCCTCTTATCCAAAAAGCGGTATTTCGGTATGCTTTATGAGACGGATCCGAACAAGGGAAAACTCAAGTATATGGGACTGAGTCTGAAACGTCGTGATGCGTGTGATTATTTGAAGGACACATATGGCGGAATTCTGAATCTCCTGGTGAAGCAAAATAACCTGGAGGGTTCCATCAACTTCCTAAATGATTCACTCAACGATCTCATCGCAGGTAAAGTACCAATGGATAAGCTTGCGATCACCCGTGCACTCCGAAGCGACTATAAGAATCCGAATCAGATCGCACACAAGGTCCTTGCGAATCGCATCGGCGAACGTGATCCCGGAAATAAGCCGAAACCGGGAGACCGAGTGAAATACCTCTTTGTTATAAACGACAAACCGAAGGCTCTCATGGGCGAGCGAATTGAAACACCGGAGTTCATTCTATCCAACAAAGTGAAGATTGATTATACGCATTATATCACCAATCAACTGATGAAGCCGCTTCAGCAGCTATTCGGTCTCGCTGTAGAACTGATTTGGGAACATCAGCGTAAACCTAGCGCAATCAAGACGTATAGGAAGGACATTGCAATAATGGAAAAGGAATGCAGTGGTGATTGGGAGCTGTATATGAAGAAAAAGGAAAAATACTGTTCCGCAAAGGTGAAAACATTATTATTCGACAAAGTACTGAATCAGATATCTAATGAGAAAAACAAGATGCAACCGATCACCAACTTCTTCCGTTGAAAGCAGGCGTGCGGTTAAAATCGCATAGGAAACTCAATTGTGTATACATCATTCCCAGATACATCCAAACTACGATTGAATAAACTAGACCAAATGCTAGAGGAGGGTGTTTGCGCCGGCAGAGATTCAGGGTTTGGATTTTCTAAATCGTGACGACAAACCGGACAACAAGTGTGTGTTTCAAACCATCGCCTTATATTACGAGCCTTAAAAATGTGACGACAATGGCGGATTTGACATACCACTTCGCCGTCTTCAAATTCGTCTAAAGATATAGGGCATTGGGTGATTTCAGGGAATGCCTCGGTTGTGTATAAAACATTTTCTGTTGCATTTGCTATTTGAATCGGCGATAGCCCAGCACGCGTTTCCTCCACGCCCGCTTGACTCAATAGGTATATAAGCGTTGCAATATCAGACCGGTTACTAGACCGTGTTGTCGGGGTCGGCACGGGAGTGGGAGTAGATCCATATTCACCATTACGTTGTATTAAAGTTAAGATATTACGAACATTACGATTGTATTCGCACATCATTTCCGTGTGGGTTCGTATGATCTGATTGTATTCAGCTATGAAAGTCCTTAGGAATTCCTGAGAACGGGCGCGAGGTCTATTAAATGTATTCATTGAATTATATAAAGTAATAGTTTTATATTATAATAATTAAAATGGAATTACCGAGAACAAAGTGTTATTCGGGATTGGCAAATCTGGGAAACACATGTTTTTTAAATGCGTGTCTACAAGCACTAAATCATACATATGAATTAAATGATCTATTGGATAAAGCACGAATCGGGGAAGGTGACAAATATAAGATATTAAGCGAATGGAATGATTTACGACAAATGATGTGGAGGCAGGATGCTATAGTATCACCAAACAGGTTCGTAGCAAACGTACAGCGAATAGCCCGCCAAAAGGGAAAGGATCTCTTTACAGGATGGAGTCAGAATGATATGCCAGAATTCCTTTTGTTTATGATTGAATCCATACATGAAGCGATGTCTCGCAAAGTGAATATAAAAATATCCGGGACGAAAGAGAACGCAACTGATGAACTAGCAATGAAATGCTATACAATGATTCAGGCAGATTATGCGAAAGATTATTCTGAAATCATGAGTATATTCTATGGTATCCACGTTTCGCAAATTGCATCGGCGGATGGTAAGACCGTACATTCCATCAAACCAGAGAGTTATTTTGTTATGAATCTCCCAGTGCCGACCAAGCCTTCGGTAACTATATACGATTGTTTTGATACATTCACTCAACCGGAGATTCTAAGTGGAGAGAACGCATGGCTGAACGAGAAAACTGGAGAGAAGGAGGATATTCAAAAGGGTATAACCTTTTGGAATTTTCCGAGTGTGTTGATAATTACGCTGAAGCGATTTACGTCGGATGGTTCCAGTAAGAATAACGATTTGATCTCATTCCCCTTGACTGATTTAGACCTATCAAAATACGTATCGGGTTATAATGCAAGCACCTATAAATACGATTTATACGCAATATGCAATCATATGGGAGGGGTACATGGAGGCCATTATACTGCATTCGTGCGTAATTATGCAAATGAATGGATTCACTATAATGATACAAATATAGGTATGATATCAAATCCGGAGTCTATAGTAACTCCGATGGCTTACTGCCTTTTTTATCGCAAAAAAAATAAATAGTTATAATATATCATGAGCGATACAAAAATAAATGATACTACTGAAAAAATAGAGGACACTGCTGAAAAAATAGAGGATACAAAGGTTGATTTTAAGAGTTTGTTTAGTGGTGAAAATGTGAATACAATCCTCTGGTTTTTAGCAGTTTATTTTGCTATAATGGTTATTTTAGCTATATTTTTTAAGGATAAGCTTGCGTCCATGCAAGCTTTCATCGCACAGATAATTGACATATCTGTATTTGGCGCACTTGTATACTATGCCGTTTATTTATACTATAAGAACAAGGATAAGACATTCGCAGAGTATTTGAAGGACGAATTAAAGCGAAGTGTTGCTGATTTTGATATTGTAATCTATCTAGGTATATTTTTAATTGCACTGACAGGCGCTATGTATGCGTATAAACTACTTACTATGGCTGCCGATTCGCCATTTTCGCTTACATTTGTATCCAGTATTGGTTGGATTTACCTGTGCGTTCTTTTGATACTCAACTTTTTCAAGCACGTTCTCGGCATATCCTTATTGGATAATATCTTTCCATCCACCAAGAGCGAACCTGATGAAGAAGAAGAACGCGTTTTAAAAGGCGCATCTGATGAGGTATTCAACGTATCTAATAATTTATATACATACGATGATGCTAAGAGTGTCTGCGGATCCTATGGCGCTAGATTAGCTAGTTATGATGAGATTGAAGACGCGTACAATAAAGGTGCTGAATGGTGTAATTACGGATGGTCGGAGGGCCAAATGGCATTCTTCCCTACTCAAAAAGATACTTGGTCGGTTCTGCAGAGAAATAAGGCACACGCGAACGACTGTGGCAGACCCGGAGTGAATGGTGGATATATGGGTAACCCGAATATTAAATTCGGAGTCAACTGCTATGGTAAGAAACCCGTTGCGTCGGAAGCCGATCTAGCCCTTATGAGTGCAAAGAAAGCGTCGTTGACGCCCGCAGCAAAAGATGCGACAGATCCTAAGAAAGAATGGAAGGATGTAGTGATAAACTCATTCAATAAAGACAAGTGGTCTGCTTATTAGACAAACTAATAGTAGCTTTCGTATTCGGCGCGCACCTGTCTAAGCCTCTGATATAAGGCACCTATGTAGGTCTTGTGCGAAAATATAGTAATCCAATATACACACCCACTCTGACTTTTGTATTCGGCCATATAAGTCTCTATTTGCTCTATCTCTCGCAACAACGATTCTCTTTTGGAATCAATCGGATGAACTTGCATAATACTATTTTATGTTATACACAAGTAATATTTAAGTTATTAAACCCTTGAAGAATTAAAATGGAACGAAGTTCCATTTTTTCTTAAGGATTATGACCGATAAGTTTCCAAACAGACGCCGTAGGCGTCCCATTTGAAATCTTCATCGGTTTAAATATTTCTTTTATTAGGATTTCGGTGCGAATGCGGGAATGCCTGTCATTGCTTTTCCTAAAATGAGCGCATGAATGTCACTTGTTCCTTCGTATGTATTTACCGCTTCTAAATTCATAACGTGTCTTATAACGTGATACTCATCGGATATGCCATTTCCACCTAGCATATCACGACATTCGCGTGCAATAGTTAGACTCTTACCGCAGCTGTTTCGCTTTATAAGTGAAATAATCTCAGGCGAAGCCTTTCCTTCGTCCATCATGCGACCTACTTGATAACACGCCTCACGTCCGAGTGTAATTTCAGATAACATATCAGCAAGCTTTTTCTGAATGAGTTGATTCGCAGCTAACGGCGCGCCAAACTGTTTTCGTCCCAATGTATATTCTCGGGCAACATTCATACAAAACTCAGCGGATCCCAACGATCCCCATGCAATACCATACCGAGCATTATTTAGACATCCAAATGGTCCTCCCAGTCCACTAATTTTATCCAGATGGTGTGTAGCTGGAACACGTACATTATCTAAAAAGATTGTTCCCGTTTCACTTCCGCGAAGACTGAATTTTCCGTTTATTTTATATGTCTCCAAACCTGGCGTTCCACGCTCTACGACAAACCCTTGTATTCGGTGTTGTTCATCATTCGCCCATATAATAAAGACATCGGCAATAGGCGCGTTCGTAATCCAGTTTTTGGAACCATTAATAATGAATTCATCAGAGGACGGGTCGTAACGTACATGAGTTTCCATACCCGATGGATCAGATCCGTGATTCGGCTCGGTTAGACCAAAACACCCGATCAAATTACCAGATGCCAGTTCAGGTAGAAACTTATCTTTCAAATAATCACTTCCATATGCATAAATTGGATACATAACCAAACTGGATTGTACGCTCATGGCGCTTCTATATGCGGAATCCACCTTTTCTATCTCGTTCGTAATAAGACCATATGATACATATCCGGCATTAGCGCAATTGTATTTTTCAGGTAACGTTGGTCCAAGTAATCCAATAGACCCCATTTCCTTCATTATATTACGATCAAATACTTCATTGCGGTTTGCCATTAAAATACGAGGCATCAACTCCTTTTGGCAATAATCTCTTGCCACCTGTTGTATCATGCGTTCATCTGGCTTCAAACGAGAGAACAATCCCAACGGATCAGAGAGGACAAATTTAGGTATATTCGGTCGTCTAAACATTATTATAATTAATAATGTATATTTTAATTGGTTTTGTTAATTATATTTGTTTTAACATGTATATATATATATAGATGTCGTGTTGTACCGCTCATAGAACGGCGAAGACCTGTAAGAGACTAACGGATGGAAAAACATTCAATCTACCTAGGAGATTTACTAGAAAACAGTGTGAAAATCCTAGAGGGTTCACTATGCGATCGTCCTGCGCGCCGTACGCTGGTTGTAAAAAAATCGGAGGGGGCGCCATACAAGCCGTTTCGGTTCTTGGGAATAAGGACAGCGAGGTAAATGGTACAATTATTTTTACGCAAACTGCTAAGGGAGTGAAAGTAGATTATGATATCAGTGGTCTTTCCGATGGCAAACATGGTTTCCACATACATGAGTGTGGTGATTTAACAGATGGTTGCAAGAGTGCATGCGCGCATTTTAATCCGTATAATAAGAAGCACGGTGGGTTAGATTCTACAGAGCGACATGCGGGAGATCTGGGTAATGTAATTTCAAAAGATGGTAAAGCAGTCGGATCGCTAACGTCGTCGGTTCTCTCATTAAGGCTCCGACACCGCGCTTGTATTATTGGGAGAATGGCACTGGTCCATAAGGACGAGGATGATCTAGGGTTAGGAGGGAATCCTGAATCTCTAATAACCGGTAATGCAGGCGAACGAGTTGCGTGTGGCGTTATAGGGTTCAAAAAAGCGAGCGCTTAGTGATTCGCTTGTTTGTAACCGGGCGTGTTTCACGCCTTGTCTTCCGCCCTTTGTTAGTATCCAGTGTTTTTTCATACAGCGCATCGTATTTGTCGGATTCCATAACATCCAAAATAAGATCCGCATTTATGATATTCGCCGTTGGAAATGGTCTAACGATTAACCCCATTGGAATGGATAGATGCTTTAATAATGGATACCCAGCGACACACTCTTTCACATCACTTCCACCACCCTGGAAATCCGTATATGTCGTAGTACCGAATTCAACTTTATCTAAAAATGCGTCTTCGTATAGCATATCTATATAGTATTTGTATATTTATTTTGTGATATTTCGGCGTATATCAGGCACAGTTGTTATTTCCCGGTTCTCCTTAAGGTATTTCAAAATGTACTCAACGTGTTCCTTGTTTGGTATGATCTTATCTAACGACGTCTCAATATATCCAAATGTGAGCGGTGCATACTCTTTGCGGTCATACACTTTGAGATTGCCATCACTGATCTCTAGCTTTGTGTCGCGCATATTCTGTGCGTCTACAAACCCACAAATTTGAGTAGTCAGTTGATTCCTAGAGTCTCTTAATTGTCTGATTTTTTCATTAGCCGATTTCAATTGCGTATCTATCGCAACCCACTTCTGTACGTCGTTGATGAATTCTGCCTTTGTTTTATTATTATCCATTCTATTATAATAATAAATATATTATTTAACGCTTCCCACGACGAGACTTGCGGCTCTTGCGGGACTTCTTAACGCGCTTCATGCTCTTCCTGCGCTTGAATGTGTTGTTAGCGTACAGGAGAAGCGCAGGGACAGCGACGTCCGTAAGAACACCGCGTCCACCCTTCTTGTTATCACCTCCCTTAACACCGGCGTCGGCAGAAGGCACCGCAACCGCCTCCGGATTTTTCATCTCAATCACGTTAGACCCAGCAACAGCCTGCTGCGAATCCGTGTTACCAAACACACTAATCGCCCAATCAGCGGCTCCAGCGCCGCCGGACATGCTAGCAGCTTGGTCTGCCGCTACCGGGCATCCACCGCCACCACTGAAATCACCGGGCGTAAGCGCGACAGCTCCTCCCTTCTTCTGTTGAGATCTCCTAGGCATATTTATATATATTGTAAATATATTTTATAAAAACGTCGCCTGTGCTATTTTTATCTTTGGCGGCAGTTGTATGATTAGATACAATATCGCTAAAACTACCAGAATAAAGAATACATTATACAAACAAATGAACCACAAATAAATATAAATTTCATCATATATGAATTTTACTACAGGTTTGATAACATCTTTTATATCACGTTTGATGTCTTCGTTCTTGAAGAAATCCGCAACTACGTTACGCATTCTGTTATAAACGTCAAAGAAAAACTATTATTACACTCTACGCGTTTATAGCTTAATAATTATTTCAATGTATATCATATCATAATGAACGCGATTATAGAACCAAATGATAATTTTTCATTTGAGAAATTGACGATGACATCTCCCGTTGTAGTTTCTGGCGGCAATCATTTTATCAAATATTTGCTAAATGATCGTCCGCTATACATACAACCTCCAAATTGTAAGTTGAAACAGGGTATCATAAAGGCAGGTAAGCGTTCTTATTGCGACTTGATGTTTACAAACGAGAACGAGAATTTCATTCGTTGGATGGAAAATTTAGAAATCCATAGTAGAAAGCTGATCTTTAATAATCGTGCGAAATGGTTTGAAACGGAACTAGAAGAACACGATATAGAGAACTCATTTGCATCGCCACTTAAAATATTCAAGTCTGGTAAGTTTTATATTGCGCGAGTCAATATACCGAGCGCTCTCGGTAAGACTACTCTTAAGATATATGATGAAAACGAGAACCTGGTAGACGGCGATACATTGAAAGAGAATGAAAACGTTGCAACCATACTTGAAATACAAGGCATTCGCTGTTCTCCGCGCATGTTCCAGATTGACTTAGAGATGAAGCAACTGTTGATATTGAAACCAGTGGATCTATTTGAAAAATGCATATTATTAAAACCGGCGAAACCTTTAGAAGAACCGAAGTCATTGCCCGTACAACCTGAGAATATACAAATAACTGAAGCGCCGCTACCAGAAGAGAACCTAACGGAAACAATATTACAAGAAACACAATCCGAACCTGAGCCTCAACCTGAGCCTGAGCCGGAACCCGAACCGGAAATAGAAGTGCAGTTAAAATCACCAGATGATTTAGAAGAAATAGAACTAGAACTAGATTCTATTGAATCGGATGAGAAGCTTTTTCTTAAAAAACGCAACGACGTTTATTATAAAATGTATAAGGAGGCTCTGAAAAAGGCCCGCGTTGCAAAGGAATTGGCGCTAACAAGTTATTTAGAAGCAAAGCACATTAAAAATACATACATGTTGACTGATTTAAGCGACGACAGTGATTTGGATGAAGACCTAGAGATAGAAAACTAAATTTATTTAGCAATTTACGAAAATAAATTTATCACCCGTTTATATAAACAGGATGTCGACAAATTTTCAACAGGTAATGAAAGGACTTTCCACATGGTTCGCCCCTAAGCGAATTTTAGTTTTAGTTATGGCCGTTTTACTCAGCGTCGCGCTCTTGTACTACTCCAATAGCAAGATTTTCAGTTTTGAGGGTGTTGAGGATGGATCTACCGCTGCTCCTCCCGCCACGACGGCTGCTCCTCCCAGTGATGCCGTTCTCCCCGCTCCGATTGCATCCGACAACAGCTACACTCTTTCGCCCACTGCCAATCCGGTTGACCTCCTGCCGAAGGACGCGAATAACAAGTGGACTTCGCTGAATAACCTCAATGGCTCTAACATTAACATGCCGGACCTCCTCCAGGCTGGCGTCCACATTGGTTTAGACACTGTCGGACAGAGCCTTCGCAATGCGAACCTCCAGGAGCGCTCGGATCCGATCATCCCCGTTGTTGACACTGGACCTTGGCACAAGAGCACCATTGAGCCGGATTACGGACGTGTCCCGCTTGAGATCGGTGAGGGCAAGCGTTAAATAAATATATTATTATAATATCGTATTATAATAATGAGCGTAAAAACGTACACGTTCCCAAATGGGTTCCGAATGGTTTATGAAAAATCGCCTGGAAATATACCAGTAACCTACGTGCGAACATTTTGCGATTTCGGATCTGCAGATGAACCGAGCGACGCCAAAGGATCCGCACACTTCATAGAGCACATGTGCTTTAAAGGTACAAAGTCAGTCAAGGATTCTATAAAACTTACGCAGATTTACGATAAAATAGGTGCGTATATGAATGCGCTTACAAACAAGCTATTTACCTGTTATATAGTGAAGTGCGATACCCATTATCTAGAGAGTATGGTGAATTTGGTATCTGACATGATGTTAAACTCGGTATTTAAAGAAAATGATTGCATCAAAGAAGAACAAGTGGTTATAGAAGAAAATTCAAAGAATAGCGACGACTCCAGTGATATTGCATTTGTAGAATTGGATCGGCTAATGTATAAAGGTAGCGTATATGAACTTCCGATAGATAATACTTCATATCACACAAAGCAACTTACGTGTACCAGAATGCATGAGATACATAAAATGCGATATCAACCCAACCGAATGGTTATAAGTATTGTATCAAATCTACCGTTCGAACACGTCAAGCATATTGTAGCGGCGTCGTTCTTTGTAAAAACGAAGAACCGTGTTCTCTGCGATCCAAAACTAGATCAATATTTGCCTCCACAAACGGAAACTTTGATTAAAATAATAGAGAAAAAGAGCGAGGTAACGACGAATTTGGTCGTTGGATTTCGTGTGGATGAAGCGGATCGTTATAAATTAATGTTATTAAAGACTATTGTTGGAGGCACAATGAGTGGTCGCTTATTCACAATATTGAGAGAACAAAATGGTCTGACTTATCATTCCAGCGCAACAGTGTCAATGTATGTAAATTACGGAGATATGACATTTTATGCGGAATCAGATAGTAAAAAAATGATGCAGAATGGAAAGGGTAAGAAGGGTGTATTTCCGTTGATAATTGATTTGTTACGCGATCTAGGACAAAATGGCGTAAATGAAAAAGAGGTTATCATGGCAAAACATACTTTAGAGGGTACCATTAACACGAGTTTAGATGACAACGAACTAAGGTGTATACATAATGGCACATCCGAGTTATTATATCCCGATAGAACTATATGTCCTTACAATAAGCTATACGAGAAACACTATAAACAAATAACGACGAGCGAAATAAACCAAGTAGCGCGTAAATATTTCAATCGCCGTAATATGAGCGTTTGTTTTTCTGGAGGAAATCCGCCGAAGTTACCAGAAGTTCAACGTTTGTGCGAAGTAATAGGCGATTAAACCCTTGAAGTCCCATTTTATTCTTAAGGATTATGACCGATAAGTTTCCAAACGGACGCTGAAAGCGTCCCATTTGAAATCTTCATCGGTTTAATATATGTCTTATATTATATAGAAGACATATGAATCTTTTGGACGTTTTAGGATACGTATTAATACTATTTATAATCGGAATATGCCTATATATATATTTTGATACCGATAGTTTCCAATTGAAGTGCGTAATTTCATCTGTTGATGGCAACAAGTATTGTGTACGCGAGAGGGCGAATCTGAAAGCTGCCGCCGATCTGCTGGCCCGTACTACCGCGCAATGTAAGAAACTCGTTGCGTATGTTGATAAGAAGCACCCGAATGACGAACGTGTCAAGCGATTAGTTAAGGGATACAATCCACAAAAAATCATGGAGACTTTACCAACCAGCCAGTACACAGCATATAGTGAGAACAAGGGCGAGAAACTAGCCTTCTGTTTGAATATAAAGAAGGATGATTCAACCAATTTGATTGACGAACATACACTCATGTTCGTAGCAATACATGAATTGTCTCACGTAATGACAAAGTCCATAGGACACAAAAGCGAGTTTTGGGATAATTTTAAATTCATGTTACAAAATGCAAAGGAAGCTGGAATCCACGAACCCAAAGACTATAAAAAGAAACCAGGCGAGTATTGCTCTATGAAGCTTACTGATAATCCTTATTATGACGCAAAATAATCAGGGAACCTACGTTTGTAGGGAACCTGCGGTTCCCCTACGACCCCTCCCTTGGTGGATTCGTTCATTATTGAAAACCCGCTCATGAGAAAATACCTAAGTTCCACTTCTTTTTAGACGAGTTTGGTTCGTCATATGTAATTGAATTGAATTTTGTGAGATTATGTAAAAAATATGTTCTCACATACTCGTCCATATTCTGTGTACCCATGGATTGATTGCAACTACTACATACAGGACGTATATTGTCAACATTAACTACCCCTCCGTTTGCTTCTGATTTTACATGACCTGCATGGAAATTAAATACATCAATCTCTGATGTTCTACAACAAATGCATAGTGCCGATTTCTTATTCATGCCTACATGCGTATTCCACGCATCCTCTCGGATCTTTTTAGGTATGGTCGCTTTTTTGGGTGCTGTGCTCTTCGGTCTGCGTATTACGATACCTTTTTCCACTTGTATTAGCGATTTAACCCAGTCATATCTATATTCGTCGGAGACATGACTGAATAGCCCGAGGTACATACCAGTCTCCTTACATTTACCCAGAATATTTGCGTTCAGCGTTTTAGAATCTGGATACTGTTCTGGGTTCCACTTACTCAACTTCATATTATATTCTTCAACCATTCGCTGCAATTCGGCGGATGTAGTAATCTCCAGATATTCCGTTAGCACACCCAATGCTTCCTGGAAAAAATCAAAAAATATATGCGGTCGTCTTGCACGCGAACTCTTAGACCATATAGTCGGGTATTTTTCTTTGAAAAAGAGCGCTACCGTTTCGGGAATTGCCTTATCAATCGTTTCTGGAAAATCAGGCAACGTTGTATTTTTATTCAGGATCTTATAGTTCTCTTTTACTTCGTCCAGCGTTTCAACAATAACAATCTCAATTGCCACTGGGAAATTACAAACTTCACGACAAATGCGTTTAACTGCCTCGTAGCGATGTTGACCGTCTATTATATAAAGTTCTCCAGTTTCCTTACAAAAATGTATGTTGATTACCCCTAGAAAATTACAAGTCCCGCTCTGTTTCAATCTATGAGATTGATACACAACTATATCACTTACTTTAGTATCATCACAAAGCCGCTGAATGTTCGGAACTTGAGGATTATGCGCGATCAGCTTATCGCTTCGCAATACGCCCAAATATCTATTGGATATTTGAATTGACTGGTCTAGGTTCTCCCATATATTCTGCATAACTGTAATCACAAATATATCTTTATCTCATTTACATATATACATTATATGCTACTGGAAAGCCTTCTAATTGTCATAATATTCGGTTCAATTCCGATTGTAACAAAATATATACTGCAGCATATACAAGTGAAAAGTTTTATTGCATTTTCATATGTAGTTTATTTCGGACTGGTTCTCTTGTATGTAATTACAATGGGATATGAAGATATTTATTCAGATCTTGTTACTATGAATAAAAAAAGGGTTTTGTATCCCTTGTTATTACTATGCGTTATATCTAGTATAATTGCTACCTTCCTTTACAATAGATTACTACAAACCAACAAGGTATATTTAGTTGCATCCATAACGTCAGTGTATCCGGCCTTAGCAGTCATCCTAGGTTATCTAGTATTGGATGAAACGATTACGTTACCCCACATGATAGGTGTTTTTCTGTGTATTTTTGGTGTATGTCTACTTGCAGTGTAATTACTGTTTCGGGAAGATGTTAGGGTTCGTGGTGCCGTGCACGATATATCTACGATGGTAGCGGTCGTACGTAAGGATGTACGTGTATCCGTACTGAATCGTGGTAAGGACTGTATATTCCCCCACCGTCGTTACCTCGTAGTAGTCGGACATGTCCTCGTCGTCGTAGTAAGTGGATGCGCTGTCAACGGAGCTCATTATGTTATTAGTTGGATTGTGAATGAAACCAGAAAGGAAGCAAACAAAACAGATCAATTTTCAAAACCTTCAACACAAAACGTTTTATTATATTTTTGATATAGGTATAATATAACATTAGTAAATATAGAATGTCGGATAACTTCAAAGTATGTGTATTAAATCCGGATAATACTATCCAGCAGACTATCGTATTTAGCGACAAACTCATACATCTGGATGATACAATCCAAGCGATTAAGAATAAAATACTCATAAAACTTGGATTAGACACGGCGTCGTATGGTGAGTTATATTTATTTGCAGATTTTTTAATTGAGCCCATGTCGGATGCCAAGTTACTTGATATATATAATGAGCTAGCTGATGAATATGATGAAGTTAATGAAACCGATTTGCTATCAAACGATAGGTTAAAACACTTATATAGCAATTATACCACAGATATTGTTGAATTCAACGATGGTCCATATACATTTGAAGCTGTACGCGAACTGTTTACAAAGGTCCAGACAATTAAACGGGGATTAGGTCGCGAATTTACGAATTCAATTAATCATCTATTCTCAGTTAACCCGTTACAATATACAACAGCCTACGTAAATGCAGATGCTAACATGTATTCGTCAGATGCGTCAGTTCTCTTGAATGTAGGACGATTAAAAGAGAACGTGATATATGCGTGTATGGCAAAAGATGTACTGGGTCGCGCAGATACAAAAGAGAAATTCGTATGTGATTCATATTTTCCTTTTTTATCTGCAAAGGGAATATACGCATTGTCTGATCTAGTTGGACGTTCTCAAGAACTAATAGCGGAAACAAAGCTTAATATAAGTAGCGATATCATACGTTTGTATGACACAGTAGATATGTTTCGCAAAATTAAGGCTAATAACGATTTTCTACCATATACAGATGAAGGTATTCACAAGTTTGATATAGGATTGAAGACGGAGTTTGTAAACTTATTACCATTAGATTCTATATTCAAAAATATACATGCTACGCAGAACGTACCGTTTATAAAATACAACCCCGGATTCCGTAGAGAGAACATGTATCGTCTATATAGTAAGGAAATCTATGCAAATGGGAGACGAAAACCGTTCTTGGATGCGGTGACAATCCGTAGATTAAGCAAGGAGACTGGTAAGTCTGGTGAGGTATCATTATACACGAATTTTAAATTCAAAACCATGGATATTAAACTATATGTGGATTTTCAGAAAGACGGTAGTCTACGAGTCCATTCAAATTTGAGTGAACCCATTTCAAAAGACGAGTTAAATGAACTATTAGTGAATGGTCTGGATCCAGTGATATCAGATATAAATAAGTACATTCAACCGATAGGATATAACATAAGGAAATTCACTAGCTTAAATGACTCTGTAGTTGAAGTATATAACATCGGGTACATATCTAGTATACCTATAAAGAAACCATCGGAATTCAATCTCAATGCTTATCGTAGCTGTCTGTCTAGTTTGTTTATAGTTGAGACGCTGGATATAAATTCATCGGATGGCGCAAAGTTGCGATTCAAACGAGTTGATAATTTTCAGGAGATGAATCAGGTGGATGAGTTTATAAATGTAGAAAAAAATACGCACGCGGAAGTGGACGACATTATCCGATCTCTGGCAAAGGAATTCAACTTTACTGAAGAAATTGCAAGGAATCACGTCATTGAATTCTTCACAAAGCACACAGTGGCCGTCAACGAAAATACTGGGTTTCCAGTTAACTTACGAATCTCACAAGGCGATAAGAAACTACACATTAGTGTTGATAATATGACGTCATCGCGCTATATAGAGATTATTAAAACATATATTGACAGCATAATACGCATATATCACTCGCCGAAAACGTCAGGCGTACCAATTAAGGATATACAAGACGCTTGTAAACGTGAAATTAATTTCAACGTTGTAGAACAAAAAATGGTAGAGGTTGTGGAACGACCGCCTCCAACGCCGCCGATAGATCTGGATCCGGAATTCTTTATGAAAACAATAGCGGCCACATCAGAAGAGGCAAAGAGGGAATACAATGAAGATGATGATGAGTTATTCGGCATAGAGTTTGATATGGAAGGTGGTGCAAATGAAAATGAAGACGATGATGACATTAATCCGTATGGTATGAAACTAAAAAATCCGACTATATTTCAAAAGCGAATTGAAGATCGCGATCCGGAACTGATTAAATTAACTGGAGATGGCAAGACCAACCAGTTCTCGCGTACATGCAGAGGAGAAGTAAATCGCCACCCAGTCATGTTGAATGAAATGGAAAAGAAGCGCATAGACGACGGTGATAGAGCGAAGGGCAAATTTACAAACTGGAGTGAATTATTAGAAGCGGCATCCGCTGAAGCGCCGGTTGATCTCAGACCATATATAAATGCACTATGGCGTAATAAAAAGACACCGATGGATAAAAAACAGTTTGAGATATTCGCCAAAAAACTGATAGAAACCGACTCAACCTTGGCATTCAATAAAAAAATAGATAAGGAATACATTAAGAGGTTGAAAGATAAAAATCTACCGGCCGACGCAGATGCCTTTCTCACCGAATTATACGCAAAAAAACCATCTGACAAAATAGAGGATTATGTTGATAGTGAAATGAAAGCGAAACGCGAATCCATCGTCATGCGAATATGGGATTACCTGGAACCGATGAAAGGATCCTATTTGAGCGCGATATCGTATAGTACTGATCCGGATAAAAAATTCTGGTATATCTGTCCGAGATATTGGTCGCTAAAAACGAATCGCAGTTTAACCGAAGATGAAGTGAAAAAACTAGTAGATAGTGAGGGAAAGGGAATAATGATACCGTATAAGGCAGAAACCGTCCCAAGTGGTGCATACATATATGAATTCGCTCATCCACAGGAACATTTCGTTGATGGAAAGTACATACCACACTATCCTGGATTTATCAAGAATTCAAAATCAAAGTTTGATTTCCCGTGTTGTTTCAAACGCGATCAGGTAATTGAAGAGGAAGAGGAAGAGGAAGAGAAAAATGTGGCATCCGCTGACGTGGATACGTATATAACAGAGGAGTATAAGTTCCCAGTACAGAAAAAACGTTGGGGGTTTTTACCGAAACAGGCACAGGACTTCTTCGGGATTGACAACAATGACTGTGTTGAATCCAGTACCATAAAACGCGATTATCCTTGCCTACTGCGTTATGGAGTGGAACAATCTGTAGATCAGTCAATTATCGGCTGTTTCGCTGATATATATGCAGCGTTAAATAACATGTCAAACTCTCAGGTTCCTACGATTGCCGAAATGCGAAAGATATTAGTAGATGCCATTACGCTAGAGGATTTCATTTCGTACAATAGCAGTGCGCTGTCTATTATATTCAGACCATCTACATATGAGATACCAGATACATCAAAGTATGAGAATTCCTCATTTTATAAATCAATTAATCTAGCAAATGAACGCGAGGTGCAGTTACGAAATGAAGTGATTGGCGCGTATGAGAACTTCCAACGGTTTTTAAGTGATCCGGAGGCACATATAGATCATACTTATATATGGGACATACTTACAAAACCAAGCAACAAATTATTTCCTTTATTAAAAGCAATGACAGATGACGTTGGTCTGAATCTCGGTATAAATCTGGTTATATTACAAATTACAAGAGATACCGATCACATTGAATTATTATGCCCTACCAACATGTATACAGATTCATATGATATCATTAACATGAGAACGTTTATTCTATTGAAACAAGATGATTTCTACGAACCTGTTTATTTGTATGAAGATCACGATGGTAGAATTAACACTAGAAAGTGGTTCAATCCAAGAGAGTCTTACAAAGGGATTGATATGAACGGCATTTTGAAGCGAATTCAGAAAATTACAACCAATCAGTGCAAACCGAAAAATAGTCTGAAATCAAAGGATGAGAAGGGTAATACTGTATATGATTACACAAAAGCGCTGAGTGCCGGAAAAACTCTGGCTATATTACGTGACATAGGTAACTTTGTTGTTAGAGAACAAGTTTTAAATTATCAGTTCAAAACCATTGGATTTATAGTTGAAATTAATTCAGAATCTGTATTCGTTCCATGTTATCCGTCTACTTTTATCCCTTCGTTTAGATTTACATTCCAAGATGACAAAGATAATTGGATGAATTATGACACTACTATTCGTTTGCTAAGTGTCGTTTTCTCAAGGACACAGCAGCAAATTGACTGTATACCTAGTCGTAAAGTAATAGATAGAAATCAAGTGGTTGGATTGTTGACAAGAACAAATCAATACATAAAATTAGATGAACCAACAGCAAGAGATGCTAGTGTTTTAACAGACGCCAAGCTTGGGTTGAAATTAATTGATATCAGTAGCAGTGACTATTTGAATGCTGATATAAAGGTTATTACTAACTTCCCTCAAGATGCCGATCGCGTATCAATTATACAAAATATCCATAAAGAAAGTTACTACTATACAAAGTTTCGCAGTACGGTACGTATGTTACTTGGATTATACGATAAACGCAAGATTAAGCGTGATTTAATTAAGATATTACAAAACGATGATTTAAAATACAATGATAAGCTGACCGAAGTAGAAGGTAAGATCCATGAATTGATGGATGATGAAATTGAATTCAAAGAAACCCCTGCTAATTTTGACTGCCAATTAGATAAGTGCAAACTGGAGTTACCAATGAATAGTTATCTTATTCCGAACGGAAAAAATAGTGAGATATATTTTGGTAAAATTGCAGACGAGCTCATTCGTTTCAAACGCGTCCGTTCATTCATGCTGGAACCAAAAAATTATTTGAATATTAGCAACGTATCGTATAAGATAAACCCGGATGAGATTTTACTACTTGACTCTGCAATTAACTCGGCGTACTTAAATGAAACGAACGTTTTTAGTGTGAATGCGTATTTGAATAATATTACATACGATATTGCAGAACCCGACAAGTCTAAATACATACAACCTTATTCAAATGCAGAATTACCCGCGTAGAATTAACGAACTGATCCACACCCCAAACACTAACCACATGTTAGCGATTGTCAGTCCGCCGTTGTATATAGCCCAACGTAATCCCTGGCAGTGTGGAGTGGCAACCATAAACGGCGACAGAATAAACCCAGACCACGTCATTGGGACGCATAAATATGTATATAAGTGTGACGCGATAAAGTGAAGCAGAATCCAACCCGCGTAAATGCAGATAATCTTCTTGAGTTCGTTACTGATCTTGATGTTAACAGGAAACATGTTTTGGTTGATGTGATTCATAATATACAGGGCGCGCACACATTTCAATTTTTACCCCATAGATTTTAAAAAATAGCGTTTTGTTGCGTTGAAAAATACATATCTTGGAACAAACGAAAACACCGTGCGTTATTTTTTTGTTATTCTATTGTTTTACTACATTATATGAGTTCTGCTGTAGAAGATACCTTTTTAGATACGATTTTAGAAAAGTGGAAATACGCCAATAGCGGCAGCGATTTTATATTACAACTGGATGAACTGTATCAGATGTATCAGAATAAAAATGAACTTGCGAAATATAATTTTGGGATAAAAAGGGCCCAACATGAAGTGACAGTAAATAATTTGGATTATGAATCTCCAAGGTATAAAGAACTGTTATCCGAATTTCTAGAATACGAATATAAACGATTTAGGTTACCTAATTATTCTTCTTTCGAAATAACAGTAAAAGAACATCTTACGGGGTTGTTACGCTTATATAAACCTGACGAACTCAAGGAACTACCTGATATTGGCTATAATTATATAATGGGACACGCCATGCACGGTTCAAGGTTTTATCATCATATACGAAGTAACGAAAAAATATTAGATCACGGTTTGGATGGTATATATTCATGCGAAAAAGTTGTATTTAGTGATGCAAAACCAATGATTCGGATTATTTTGAAAAATATGTTAAAAGAGTTTTATAGAATTTACGACGAACTATGTGTACCAACATATTTAGAAGAAGAACGCGCATTCAAATTACAACGTGAAGCCGACCTACAATATTTCCAAATCGAAACGTCTCCTATGGAACCAGGATTAGGCACAATCAGCCCGGCATTATTCAGCATTTAAAAATTTCTTGTTAGCATATAAGGTAATAAGAAAAAATTAACATAAATATTATTTGGCTCCACCTTTCCTAAAGGTGGATTTTGGATCCACCTTCTTCCAAAGGTGGCTTTACATGAATCCCATGTTATAATCGTCGTCACACACCGCCGCATCCGACTTCTTAATGTTAGTGATATTGTTACGAATCTTGATTGTATTCGTGGCGCATCCATCGCTCTTATCAGAGCTGATTCCGAACATATTATCAATATTGTTCGTCTGTTTGGATACAGCTGCCGCCAGGTTCGCCATTTCCTTCATGTCAAGGATGACGTTGAAAGCGCCGGTTCCGTATTTTCCATACTGACCGCACATAACACTAGCGGATACACCGCGCATCTGGTCCAGTTCCGCATGACGCGCTGCGTCCAACAAGACCTCTGTATGCACCTCAAACGTTGCCTTCGCAATCGGCCCGATGTTGTCATTCAACAGTCCAGATCGGAAGATCGGAACCATGTTCTTACTGATCGCCATCCTATCACACAATAAACTCAAGTGGTGGTAGTTGATGTAAGCGTCACTGAACTCCATGACCTCCGAAATCTCGTTGAAAAGCATCTGTCGCGCGGCCTCAATTCCGAGCACGTCATACACCTCGCGAATATCATTGCTGTAGGTGCGAATCACATCTATGTAATCCAACCCAAGTATCTGTAGTAGATTGGAACCCGTCGTATCCAGAACCCAAATATCCTTTCGGACATACTTACTATCCTCCAATGATACCATGTTCTGTAACTTTCTCGGCGCAACCTTACCAATGTTGGTTATTCCACGCAGAACAATGCTATTCAATAAGACATCCTGCATATTCTTCAAGACATATATCTCATCCGATTGGTCCAGAGTATTCGCCACAATCTTCTTTTTCTTGTTGATATCAAACAACCGGATTCGGAACACTAGCTTATCACTGTTGTAATCCGAGAATACGCAGCTGATATTTTCTCCATATGCGCTGTTGGAGATCGCGTAGTGCACGTCATCCATTGTAATATTCTTCTCCAATAATATGCTCGCATCCAATTCCATGCGAATGATCCACCTGGAACGCATCCTCGTATCGGCCGGAGCGCTTCCATCATTGCACTCGTCTACCATGTCCTCAAACTCGTAGAACTGGTCTAGCAGTACTTTATCGGACTCAACCATCGTCGTGCGCTCATTCGGATCAAAGCAGATCTGCATGGAACTCACAATATCCGACAATTTGGTGAACTCAATCATGTTCGCATACTTGGTGGCCTTATCCTTATCTAACTCATCCATCTGCTTCAAGTGGATAGTGAGCGAAGGATTCTTCGGATTGCTCGTGAGGCGCAGAAGCTCCTCAATGCGCGGCACTCCGCGAGTCACGTTAGATTTACTCGCAACTCCAGCCAAATGGAACGTATTCAGCGTCATCTGCGTAGTAGGCTCACCGATACTCTGTCCGGCGATAACTCCCACCATCTCTCCCGGGTGCACGATGGACTGCTTGTATTTCAATACGATCATCTCCAACAGCATAGTGAGAGCGTTCTTATGGAACCGTTTCTGTAAGCACAAGCTCTTCGGCGACAAGTAATAGAAGTACAGGACCTCAAACAGCCTGCCCGGTTTCGCAAGAGTCAGTGAATTCAATCGCTCGTAATACTCCTCAATCATCTGAAACGCCTCCAATGGAGTAATGTCAACCACAGAGTTCGCATTGAGGCTCAGTTGTCCCTGGATATTGGAGATGGAGTTTGCGAACGATACGGGCATCTTCACTCCATCCTCGTTCTTGTGTTTGAAAACCGATTCTACAATCTCCTTGCGACTAGCGATCATCTTATTGATGTACTTCACACATTTTTCCTGAGCGGTCTTCGCCTGCGACTTCATGCGTTTGCCAGCTTCCTTCGTGTAAATCGCGTTCACATTGGTGATGTCGTTGATGTCATAATGCATGTAGATGTCCTCAATACTCATTCCGACCAGTGGGATAGACTGATTCTCTACACGCGTCGCATCAATTCCGTCGTCACCATACGCGAACTGAATGATACGACCCATGTTATTTCTCACCGTCATATCATACTCCACCTTCAAGTCCTCCATACCCTTGATTAGCCTGCGCTGGATATATCCAGTCTGAGACGTCTTCACCGCAGTATCAATCAAACCGATACGACCGCCCATAGCGTGGAAGAATAGTTCCTTCGCCTTGAGTCCCGAAATATACGAATTGTTTACGAATCCACGAGCAGTGGGGCTGTCGTCGTACTTACAGAAGTGCGGTAGCGTGCGATTCTCAAATCCGTATGGGATTCGCTTTCCATCAACGTTCTGTTGACCCAGACCAGCAATCATCTGTGAAATATTCAACATGTTACCCTTGGAACCCGACTTCACAATCATTAGGAAACGATTATCCTTGCTAAGACTGTCGCGCGCTACGCGACCAGACTCATCGCGCGCCTTATTCAGGATATTATTCACTTGGTTCTCAAACTCAACCGAGTTCGTGTGCGCGGTATTATTCTCAAAGATTCCCAGGTGGACTTTATCAATTAGCGACTGCACCTCCAATTGCTGTTTGGTGACCGCCTGTATGATCTTGTTCTGAGTCATCTTGTCTGCTACCAGATCACTCACTCCTACACTATACGAACTGGACTTCATGTACTCCGTAACAACATTCTGCAGATCATCAATGAAGTTGGAGCAGGCCATGTTTCCGAAATCGTTGAAGATTCTGTGTAGGATTCCCTTAGACGTAGAACTCAAAACTGACTTCTCCATCTGTCCGCGAATGTATTTCCCATTACGGATCTCCAATACATTGTTGGATGTAGCATACTCCTCGTTGTCGCCGAACAAGTTAGTCTTATAGTTCAAGGTAATCGGTGCCAGAATCTGTGACAACACATCAAAACTATTCAGCTTGTTTCCAGCATCGCGGATGGCCTTCGTATTCACCCTGGGGAACATCATCAGGAGATTCATGGCATCCCTCTGTGTCAGTTTAACATTCGGTCTCGTGAACCGATATGACCCAAGAAGCGAATCCTGGAAAATGCCGATGATCGGCGCATTGGAGGCAGGACTAATAATTTGGTAAGGGATCGCTGCCAGGTGTCTCAGCTCTGTTTCAGCCAGCACATTCTGGGGTAAATGCATATTCATTTCCATTGAATTACCCATAGTTTCCTATGGGAGTAGACTATACCTTAAGCCTCATCAGGTTGATTAAACCATCATATGAGACCCATAACCGTCTAGTCGTTGAACCTTCCCCATGCTCTTATCAAAGCGAGTTTAGGGGCTTGGCTGCGGATCGCCCAATCCTTCACATTTTTACCATTGTGTTCGGCAATTAACCGAGTTCCTCAGATCCGTTTCCAGATGTGAGTGGTAGTGAAGGCTCTATAGGGGTTTCCCGCAATTTGGTCATGTTGCTAATGTTTTGTTTTAAACTTCTTATAAATTCCTCTGCGTTCTTTCTACTTTCGCTTAACGGAATATGGACTCCACCGAAATCGGCTTTCTTCTTGTCAATCAATACGTACCAACCATACTGTGTTTTTTCTCTGTTTAGCGGATGAATGTACTTGTGTATGTCGTCCGATATACAACTTACACCAATAAATCGCTGAAACTTCTTGTCTTTGAAATAACGTGCTACGCCATCAGATACGCGTTTTTTACTTTCATCACAGTGAGTAAATGTAGTTCCACCGTTCTTAAGGTTATATCCGTTTGGAAACAGACTATTCAACTCCTTAATGTAATGAGTTTCGCGCGCATCCGCATTTACAATTTCGCAATATTCCAATAGTTCTACACTAAAGTTGGTAACGCCATATTTACGTATAGCGTTATTCAAATAGTATGATTGGTTTTGCTTTGATGAAAATGCTTCTGATATATGGCAACGAAATCTACCTTCGCGTCCATGTGGCCTATAGCGTTTGTGATTCAAAATGTGAGACAATGCCTGTCCCACATATAGTTTACCACTTGCTATGTTCGTTATTTTATAAATTTCACAGTATCGGATATTAGGATCGTCTATGATCTGGTTTGACAGATTAATTCGGTTTGATGGTTCCATTTTATATAGAGAACCTCTATTCTCTTTAAGTAGTTTTTCAAAACATTAACTAGGGAGTATCACGCTTTTCACGCTCCCTGTTGAGGACAAAATGTTTTCAGCATTTTATGACTGCGTATAAGCAGTCAAGTCTATCCCCGTCAAAATCAGCATTGTAAGGCTTGGTCACTCCAACATTGAAGCGGAATGTATCGCCCTTCTTCATAATTTTCGCAATGTGACACATCATACTCATCCTGTGGAGGGACGGTTGACGGTTAAATAAGACCGCGTCGCCATCCATCATGTGACGATGTACGATGTCGCCATTCTCAAGATTCACTGAATTTCGGTCAACATATCTCAGTGAAATATTACCTCCGCTCTTGCGCTCCAGGATCTTCGCGCCTGGATATGTTTCCGGTCCATTCTGTACCAACTTCTTGAGGAACTCGCGATTCATGTCGTTCACCATAACTGGCTTCGTGAGATTCATCGCGATCTTCATCGGAACTCCAAGCTGGCGAATACTCAGATTCGGATCACCGTTAATAACGGAGCGCGAGCTGTAATCCACGCGCTTCCCCATGAGATTACCACGGATACGACCCTGTTTAGAATTCAAACGAGACGTTATACACTGATACGGGCGTCCCGAGCGCTGGGCGAGTGGAGCGGCACCCTTCGTCTTGTTATTGACAATCATTGCAATGAAATACTGTAGAAGCTTCGTCAGACCGTCAATCACATTCGCGGACGCATTGTTCTTAATTTTCTCTTGTAAATCCTTGTTCGTCTTAATGATGTTGCTATAAATGTGAGTAAGATCGTCCTCGCTTCTCTGTTGCGCGTCATGCTTGACGGATGGTCTGACCGAAGGTGGCGGCACGGGTAGCGCTTGGCATATCATCCAATCAGGACGAGACCAAGTCGGGCTAAATCCCATGAAGTTCACATCCTCATCGGAAATGCGCTTGAAATTCTTGAGTACCAGCTCTGGCGTCAGCTTAATATTTACCGGTCCGCTCTCTCCTGCCTCGTTCTCCATAGTATCCCATTGCGCGAAAATCGTAGCCATCTCCTCAAGTTTAATCTTATCGGGCTGTTTGCAACCACAGCCGTCGTCTGTCTTCTCGCCACAACGCCTCACTTTGGTTGCCAATTTACTCACATAGTCCCAACGTTTGGACGCGCTCATTTTCAAAACATGCGCGTGCTGCGTCTTGGAAATTAAGAGTTTGCTGCACTTGAAACATACACATTTTGAGATCTTCATGATTTCCTTCAGATGTTGAGTGAAGAATACCGGTCTAGCCAATTCAATATGTCCGAAATAACCCGGTGTATCAATATATGTATGTCCGTCAGTGGGGCAGATCGTGCCAGGTTCCAACACTCCCATTCGCGGATCAAATAGACCGCCAATGACAGGCTTGTTGTTGATATATGTATCACGGGACGTTACTTCCACAACGGAATTTTTTCGTATTTCGTCCGCCGACAACATACTAAATTGGATTCCGATGATCTTGGAAGTTACAACGCGATCACTCGTTACTGATTTTGACATGGGTATTATAGTATATACTAACTATTTATATTATTAAAAATGATTTCAATTTTCGGGAATCTTTTATTTTACAACTAGCGAATTTTTCGCATATTCTAAATGTTATTCCAACACAAACTTGTGGAAAATTGATTCATGCTACAGCCGTCTTGAAATATGGTACTTAAGCCACCACCTTTCATAAAATGGTTCACACTAGAAACGAGAAGATTACTACCAAGGCCAGGCGCCTGAAGAAGGGTCGCGACGATTCCGATGAGGAGAGCATCGGATCCGAGGACACCGAGACCGAGACCGAAGAGGAGTCGGACTCGGACTACAAACCCCCTAAGAAGAAAACTAATAAAAAGAGTCGTAAGGTGATTGAGGAAGATGACGATGATACTGAGACGGAGTATACCGACATTGATGAGGACGATGAGGAGGTGGATGAAGAGGAAGAGGAGGCGATTCGCAAGAAAGTTCGCAAGATCGCGTCTAAGATATTCCCGTCTACGTATATTAAGAACAAGGTCAAGCAGGACAAGAAGCCGAAACCTGACGACAAGAAAAAGAAAAAGAAGCCCGTCGTACAGGAGGAGGAATCGGATGAGGACGATGATGATTATGAGGAGGGAGATGAGGATGAATACGAGTATGATGAGGAAGACGAGGAGGAAGATAATAAGATCAACATCATCTTCGGATTCGGTGGAGGAGGCGGTGACGAGGATGAGGATGAGTTGGAGGATGACGAGGATGAGGAGTGCAACAGCGATGATGAGAAGATGTTTATGAAAGAGACTTACGAACCGGTTGACTTGACTGAAGTTGATAAGAAGGCCAAGGAGAAGAAGGATAAGAAGCTGAAGAAGGAACAGGAGAAGCAAGACAAGGAGAAGATCGCATTTGATAGCGAGTATTCGGATCTTGTGGAGACGAAGAAATTCCTGACTGAGAAGCTGAAGAAGAAGCCTGACAGCAAGTCTCTCCTGAAGTCGCTCGCTGATTGCAAGGACTCTATCAAGCAGCTTGTGAAGAAGACGCGATCCGAAAATACGAAGGATTATCACAAGTTGGTGAATGCGCCGAAGCAGAAGGCCGAGAGCGAGATGGAGTATTTCAAGAAGAAGCTTTCTAACACGGAGCAGCGCAGGATCATGAAGGACCTGGAGGAGATCAACACTCATATTGTGGTTGATCGCCCCTACCGACTTGCGCTGCTTCAGTCTAAGATTCCGACAAAGTACAAGGCGACGATAATGCAGAAGCTGAATCTGTTGAAGTCTATGGATACATGCGACTCGGAGTACTTCAAGCTGAAGAATTGGGTGGATCAGTTTATGCGAATCCCCTTCGGAAAGTACGCCATCCTGGACGTCAACATGGCCCATGGGCTGGATGCCTGCCAGGGTTTCATGGATAACTCAATGAAAATCCTCAATGAGTGTGCGTACGGTCTTGTGGATGCGAAGATGCAGATCCTACAAATGATCGGTCAGTGGATCGCGAACCCTAGTGCGATGGGAACCGCGATCGCGCTGAAGGGACCGATGGGAACTGGAAAGACCACACTGGCGAAGTACGGAATCAGCAAGATTTTGAATCGCAGTTTCAGCCTGGTTCCTCTGGGAGGCGCGACCGATGAAGCGGTCTTTGTTGGCAGCCCGTATGTGTACGAGGGAAGTGGACCCGGCATCATCACCAAGATCTTGAGCGCGACGCAAGAGATGAATCCGTGCATTCTCTTTGATGAGCTGGATAAGGTGGGCGAGGGTGAGAAGGGGCGTGAGATTATCGGTATCCTTACCCATATGACGGATTCTACCCAGAACGATCAGTTCCACGACAAGTATTTCCCCGACGTGGATTTTGACATCAGTCGCGCAGTGTTACTCTTCAGTTACAATGACGAGTCCATGGTGAACCCGATTCTCAAGGATCGCATGTATAGCATCCAGACGAAGGGTTATGATACCAAGGAGAAGATCACCATCGCGAATGATTACCTGCTTCCCAAGATTCGCGAGCAGGTCAACTTTAAGAAGGAGGATGTAATTATCCCCGACGCGACGCTGGAGTACATTATCACCAACACGGGACTCACCAAGTCTGAGGATGGTGTCCGAAATCTCAAGCGGTGCTTGGAGGTGATCCACACGAAGCTCAATTTGTTCCGCCTTGTATCAGACAAATCGGACAATCTCTTTACAAAGAACATTGAGCTGAAAGTGAAGTTCCCGTTCACGGTAACCAAGAAGGACGTGGACGCGCTAATTAAGACTGAGGAAAAGCTTTCGCAAAGTATATTAAACAGTATGTATGTGTAAGTATAAGGAATGAGTGAACGATTGGTAAACTTGATATTAGAGATGAGGGATGAGATGGCGCGAATAGAAGTAGCTACAGATGAAACTAATAAAATAATTAACACTTTTTTAATGCGATATTGCGTGCACGATGTTATGACAGATTATATTGACATAACGCCGGACAAATGTATTACTATTCGGTATTGCAAAAACTGTGGAGTTACATTTACACGAGAGGCTTAATGGGGTAAGCCATTTTGACGGCATCTTCTAACGAATGTATATTTCCCCAGTACGAGTGAGGCTCTTCGGGGCGCTTGAAGCGAAGCATTTTAAAAATCATTGTTTCAGTTTCCTCATCAAAAGTCATTCCGAAATGATCGTACATTTGCTTCTTGCCGTCAATGATTCTTTTGATGTGGTGAGGCGGCATCGGAACTCCTTTGGGTTCCCTGCTTTTGCGAGTTGTGCTCTTCTTGGGAGACTTGGGGGTAGGGGAAGAACTTTTGGTAGATCCGGGCATTTTATATATTATACTATTACATTTTTTCTAAACTTATGAGTATCGTTCCTCATAGGTTAAATTTTCTCCTTCCGAACAATCCAATTTAAACATACCACTTTTAAATATATAATCAAAACTATCCAAAACAGAATCTCTAAAATCTCCAAAATCTCCACCTTCATTTTCGCCAGTATTCGTTGGTATGTCCGAAAGAACAATGTCTAATTCCATATTAATATTTTTCTCAAATATTTTTATTAGCTTGTGTACTTCCTTTTGTTGTTTAGATTCTCCTATATTCAATCGTCCGATAATTCCATCTACTAGAACTTTAAGACCCATACCATTGTAAAGCCACATTTTTTTTAGTCCATCTATTGATTCGCTCTCTGATGGCGCAATTGGAGTTCGTTTGTTAATTTCCAAGTATTTTATTCTATTATTCAACCACGTTCTCAAATTATTTGTTATGGTGTCAAGACTGTCATTTATTTCCTTGCGGGGATCTGACTTAAGCTCATATTTAGGCACAAGTTTTAATCGGTCTTTTATTTGTTTTAATAATATTAATTGATTTTGTATTAAGAAAACCCCGCCATATTCTAGAGTTGGTTTTTTTGCTTTTGCCCTTGCCCTTGCCCTTGCCCTTGCTCCTTCAATGGTGTCTCCTGTTCCAAATAATAAAGATATAAGGATTATAGATACTAATCCAAACGTGTATAATTTCATACTATAAATATTAATAAGAAATTATAACTTTATGCGCCTATTTGCGAATCGCGACCAGTTGAATTTCCGCCGCGCGACTGTAACATGTATAATTGTTCGTCAGACAAACACAGCGCTCCCATAGAATTAGATAATCCCGACGCCGTTTTCACACAATTCTGGTTTCCTACCGCCGTACCGAATATGTCAATAGATTGAGACCGGTTCTCAAACCCCTCTTCCTCTTTTACATTCATTTCCTCTTGGTCCGACAGTTTCTCTTGAATGAATTTTTGTATTTCTTTATACATATCGGAAGACTCAACGTCGGTCAATCCTTTCAGACTAGTTTTCAATGCCTTTTTATCATACCCGCTATCATCAATACTGCGAATTTCCTTAATTTTTTGCGTAATAGCTTCATCGTTCTCACCTAGCTTCTCAAGATCATCCAACAGTTTATTTACTGAAGCATCAAATTCACTCTTCGTCTCTAAACCTTCAAATGTAGCATATGAACGAGTCGTCGCAGAGTATGGCATAGCGCCACAAGCACTCGCCATGCTTATCAATAAAACTAAGAGTAATACAGACCCGAAAATAACATACTTCATATTTAGTTTCATTTATATACATATTTGCAAGATTTTTTTGCTAAAGCGCTATCCTTTCAATATGCCGAATATGTAATTTACTGGTCTTATCGGCGTTTTTGTTTTATTTGCTACTATGTATGTCACTAAAATATCGCATACGTAGATGAATAATCCAATTATTAACAGTGATAGGATTATATCATTTCTTGCAAACCAAGCATATGACATTTGTTGCAGTTCCATTTATAATATATATAACGATTTATTTAACGCCACATTTCTTCCACCAGCTTTTCATATTGCCAGTTATGTACGCAAGGTATATGTTTTCTACCCTACATTGGATGGTCTTTGCATCCCAATTCAGATATATGTTTAAGTAATGCATAGCCACTACAGTTAATACTATTATTAATAGTACCCCGGTTACGGCGGATTTTGTCTTTACAGTTGGCTCTAGATAAAGATATTTTGGCACAGCAGATGACATTTATATTATATATACATAAATTACATAAAAAGGATCGTGTTAAACTATAAATATGAATAACGAAGAACGCTTAAATTTGAAGAAGTTAATCAGTCAAAATGAATGTGAGGATAATACCGAACATATCAGGAAGGTGAAACATAGTAATCTCATTCGTGACGACATTTTGAAGATGCAGGAATTGAAGAAGAAGCACGCGCGTGTTCGCAAGAACGAACCTGACCGATTCTCTAATTTATGCCAGTCGCAATGTGGATTTTTATTTAGTAACTACACTGATATCTACAACAAGGCGTATAAGGACGAGTTGGATTTAAATATTATGAGTAATCTATTAGACGTATTGAAGCATATAGAGGAAGGGAAGGTAGACCAACATGAAGGTTCTGTCATGGTTGGTAAGATCCTGAAGGAACTGTATGTGGATTCTGCGCTGAAGCGGTGCAATGCAATCAACGAAACGATTGATACTCCAGAGGTATCCTATGCAGAGTCAAAGACCATTTCTTGGAAACAATACAAGCAGATGAACGGAAACTAGAGTCGGAATTAAAAATTTTCATATAAATTTTTAACTCTACCAAATATGTATAATGAGCGTGCAAATATATAAGGGTGAATTGTTTCATCCTTCTAAATCAAGCCAAAATAAAAACCGAAAGAAAGTGATCGTGTTTGATATGGATGAAACGATTGGTTCGTTCGCCGATTTAGAAATACTATGGACGGCACTCGGAGAATTGGATTTTTTTACTCAAACACAAGACTCCTTCAATGCGCTGTTGGATCTATACCCAGAGTTTCTGCGATATGGTATACTTAATATTCTTGATTATTTACATTACAAGAAACAAAAGGGGCACTGTTATCGTCTGTTTATTTATACTAATAACCGATTTCCGAAAAAATGGGCGACTATGTGCGTTAATTATTTGGAACAAAAACAGCGAGCACACGGCTTGTTCGATCAATTAATATGCGCTTTCAAAATAGATGGTGTTGTTATTGAACCCAACCGAACAACGTCATCCAAAACTCATAGTGATTTTATAAGGTGTTCTCTGTTACCCAGAACTAGTGAAATATGTTTTATAGACGATAGATATTTTGAGAATATGGAATCTGGCCGCGTGTATTATATTCAACCTAAACCATATTACCATAAGCTATTGACGTCAGACATTATATCTCGGGTTTGTAAATCCGATTTGGTAAGTGAATTGAATCGCGATATTCTACAAAAATATCTTATAGATAAGTTTACATATGTTAACACGATACCAAAAAGTACAAGCGAGATTACAACTGACAGAACCGTTTCTCAAAAACTAATGTTTCATATACAAGAATTCTTCCATCTGACCACGATGAATAACAAAACTCATAAAGTTAGGAAGTATGCCATCGGTAAGTTTACGCGGAAGCGCCTATCTCCCGCACGTGTTCGTACGCCATAAGAATCAATTGCTCTCCTGTGGATAATTTTTGGAATATAAGACATTCATTAAATTTCACTTGAAATAACCTGTGTTGTGCGTTCCTGCATAATATATGGCTTCCGTTATCCAAAAACTTGACGTCCATTACAATTGCACCATTTGTCAGGGTTTTGTTGTCGTTTCGGATCCAACGGATGTGTTTACCTTTGTGTAGTTCGTATAGATTCTCAACATATCTGTATCCAGCCAACCGGTTGCATACATCCTTTGTCTTTTCTTTTGGGAGGCCTAGTGTTTTTATTGCGTGAATGTTCTCATCTAGGATGTCGCCTAGAGTTTTATTATCCAGGTAATCATGCTTATCATTATTTACATTCCTCAATAATTCTTCAATATCAATATCGGCTAAGAGAGACGTATCTTGCCTGACCTTCTCAAAAATCGCATCTATATCCATTATTCGCTTATCTTGTTATATCTTTATACTTTTCTAATAAGAACTGTGTAACACCCATGTCAATCAGTATCAATCCTGCGCTGGCGAATATTAATTGCGCGTCAAAATCTTGTAGTTTATGTTGACGAAACGGATGGAATTTATATATTAAAAACGCGCATATAAAAATACGTATGCTTTTACTCAGCATATCTACATATGTGGGGTTAACATAGAATAATCCGGCGTAGATAGCAAAATAGCAAATATATAAGAGTACAGACAGTGCAATGTACGTTGGTTTTTTAATTCGCTCTAAACTGGTTTCTATTTCCATGAATATACAATATAAAACGAATTAAAATCATTGGTAATTTTATATTTACAAATGATATCTAGTGTTATATGCAATAAATACACAGTAAATTCTGTATTAGGATATGGTAAATTTGGCGTGGTATATGACGGCACTACAAAAGATAATGAACGCGTTGCCATTAAAGTAGAAAAATCGGATTCTACGCATAAGGTTCTCAAACACGAGGTTACTGTATTAAACTATTTGTTTTATAGTGGAACGAAAAACATACCAAAGATCTATTGGTTCGGACAACATCACGGACATACTTGTTTGGTTATGTCGCATTTCTCTTGTAGTTTACATGACTACATATTGCGTAAAGGTACACTGGAACCTAAAAAACTGGCATCTATGATGATAAAGTGTATTGATGTTATAGAGAGTATCCATAAACATCACATACTTCATCGTGATATCAAACCTCAAAATTTTATGATAAAGGATGGTGATCTATATATGATTGATTTTGGCCTATCCAATGTATTTATTGACGACGATGGGGAACATATTGTAAAAAAAGATCCAAATAATGTCATCGGTTCTCCTAGATACATTAGTTATTACAATCACTGTGGAGAACCAATGTCGCGGCGTGACGACCTTATATCACTAGGTTACATGTATATGTTTATGCAGAATGGGAAACTTCCTTGGGATTCTACAGGATCGGAAACGAATATCAATGACCCTGCAAATATCTTGCGAAGAAATGCAAAGGAATGGACTAAACTAAATGAGTCATTAGATGGACCTATTAAGATGTACTTGAAATACTGTTACGAGTTAAAATATAATATGGAACCAAATTATCATATTTTAATGGAATTGTTTACTTAATAAGGCGAGTAATTTAAACTGCCGCCGCGGAATCCCTCAACTACATCCACCTCCTCCTCTTTCTCTTCCTCTTCCTCTTCCTCCATACCCTCCTTCTTCTCCTCTTCCTCTTCCTCCATACCCTCCTCCTTCTCCTCTTCCTCCATTCCCTCCTTCGGCTTCTTCATGCCTTCGTGTCCCTCGTGGAACACGGGAACCTCAGCCACATTACTGGTCTTGAGGAAATCCATACCACTGAGAAATAATGCAAGGAAAAGTGTAACTAGTAAAAATGCAACCGACGCGATCTTGCCCGAAGATATTCCTAAAAGCTTCATTATATATAATAAGTATAATATTATATTTGTAACCGATATAAAAACAAATAACTCTTAAGTGTATAATGTCCTCCGATCGTCTTACCGGCCGTGTAAAGTGGTTCAATAGCAAGTCTGGATTTGGTTTCGTAACTGTTTGCGACGGATCGCACAAGGATAAGGATATCTTCACGCATTTCACCTCTCTCCGTGGAGATTCCGCCCAGTACAAGTATCTGGTACAGGGTGAGTATGTAGAGTTCCTTCTCTCTAAGTCTGAGAGCGAGCAGCATGAGTACATTGCTGCCGATGTCAGTGGAGTCAAGGGTGGTCTTCTAATGTGCGATACTCATCGCCTGAACTCTACTACGCGCCCCGCTGCCCCTCGCAGTGATTCGCGTCCTGCTGCCCCTCGCAGTGATTCGCGTCCTTTCTCTGAGGTCAAGCGTCGCCCCCTTAGACCTACGGCGATTGCTAAGAAGGTTTAAACCCTTGAAGAAAAACATGCTACTTAGTCGCATTTTAATTCTTAAAGCTCTTCATCGTCGTCAAACACAGTGAATAAATAAATCTGCTCCATTATGTTTCGCTCACGAAAAACAATATAATCTATATACGTCCACCATAGCGCTCTCTTATCTTCTATATCTTCTTTATTCTCTATGAATACTATATGTGTGGTTTCATTAAATGTTACCCGTTTCATTTTACTATACCCAAATAAAAAAAGTGGCCGAAGCCATTTTTTTTATTTTCTGTGTTTTTTGGTTTCCTACTGACTCTACTCGGCAATCTCAATTCCCGTAATCAGAGCCAATTGTTCGCGCAACGCCTTAATCTCCTTCGCCTGTGTCTCTACGACGGATTGAAGGATCCTGGCATTCTCAGCGACCTGGTGAATATTCAGTTTGGTTTCCTGGACAGGAGTCTTGTTCTTGAGAAGTACCCAGTACTCATTCTGGCGAAACATGCCAGGGTACATGCGAACTCCGCGATTACCCTCAAACACCTCACTCATGAGGTGAGAAGTTGCCGGAGTATTGTAAATTTGTTCCATGTGGATGAACGCTTTCTGGAAGCGAGGCTCGCCCTCAATCGGGACGAAGTCCACGCGGTTAACTGTGCCTACGCAGATGACGGATTCGAAGATACCCTTGACACGGGTTTCGCAATACTCACCGAGCATGCGGGGGATGAAGAAGCTGACAGAAGACATGTTGGTTTTGATGTTGTTGTTGGGTTTAGTGTTGTAATAATTGTACCATGTCCGATTGAATCAATTTTCCCGTATTTTGTGTTGATGTCAACACAAAATAGTTTAGTTGCCGTCTTCTTTTGTTTGCGAGTCAGTATTTTTTATTAATTCGGCATTGAATTTATCTATTAATTTTTGTCTATTTGCCTCATTACTTACTGGCAATACACCGATTTCATCACCACGAAAATTATCTGTATCTGCTGTAGCTTCTTCGTCTAATACATCAAACAACTCTAATATCGCAGATTTTTTTCCTGCAAAATCATCTATAAACTTTTCTATACTTTCGCTAAGCTCTTGTTTATATTTATAAAACGCTTCCTTGTCCGAACCATCCGGGTGTGTAGAGCCAGGAGCATATGATAAGAAAGAAGACAACAGTCCAGGCGGTTTGAATTTAAATTCATTGGGGAGTCTTGTAGCGTTCTCAATACAATACTTTTCATAACCAGTTAAATCCTTATATAATTTGCCACTGACAATAGCACTTTTGGTTCTATTTGTCAAAAAATCTTTTATAGAGTTATTGTCTTCAATTCTTTTTGAAATTTCAGAATCAACGTCCGCGCCCAAGTTTGGCAAACCCAGTGCTTCAAACTTTTCGATAAACGATTTTGTATTATACCCGCCAACCAGTTTACCGCGTTTTAGTTTACGGTTGCGTTTTGTGCCTTTTTGTGTAAGTTTACGCGATTGTTTATGTTTACGCGATAGATTCCGTTTTGATTTCGCCATATATAATATATTTACATATTAATCAAATGAAATTTCTTTCTAAAAGCGGATTAATTAATTTATTCACATCAGATCCTAATCCGAACGCATATAAAGTGAAGATTGGATCACGCCTGGTTCCATTAACTGATTATATGAAGTCAAAGGAAAAACTCACAAACGACGACATTCAACTCTTGATGGAGAACATACGCTACCGCGATGAGTATTTATCGCGGTTTTACGACGTTTCGCTGAAAGTGCCCGAATCACTTGCCATAAAGGATCCGCCAATGAAAAACGGCCAGATCAACAACAATGCACTCGTCAAATACAAGAATGTAATACGTAACATGTTCTACAAGGAAATCCTCAAAGATACCAAGTCAGGTATAGAGAACAATCCAACGTTCTTTGATGTGCTGGAAGACCTATACGCGAATAAAATTATAGATTATAAAATTCTAACTCCGAGCGCGATCCATTATATGAAGAATGGGCGTTTAGGAAGTGTATTCTCATCTTTTTATTTCCGCGCATCCATAATGAACCCATATTTAGTATATTCATTAAACCAGTCGGTTCTCCGAGGAACACGGATATTCACGCCAACTCTCGGATGGTGTTCCTATTGTTATGGTTTCCTTGAATGTCCGCATGTCATTGAGTATGTTGGTACCGATGTGATTCCCCGTGTATGTAAGAAGACCTCGGAATTTGCTCGTACCTATTACCCTGATAAGACCGTCACCATTTACGATAGCCCGTCGGAAAAATTACTAGATATGAAACCGTTCCTCGCAAAATACACATCACACTTTGATGTTGTATTCTTTAGTCCACCATACTATCGTCTGGAAATGTATCCAGGAAAAAAACAGAGTACCGCTACATACAAGACTTACGAGGATTGGTTATCCGGATATTGGGAGAACACCATGAAATTATGTCATGCGGTACTCGCTCCCGGTGGTAAAATGTGCTATATACTTTCTGGATATGGTCCAGACAATGAATATGATCTCATCGGTGATATGAATAAAATCGCCCAGAAATATTTTATATTAAAAAACATACAATCAATGAATAACAAGAACGTGCACGTAACAGACCACAGAGAAACCGATGAGAAAATTATGATATTTACGAAAAATCAGTTAGACTGATATATAGTATTATATTAATGAGTAACTTGTATTTTGTTTCATTTGGCGGACCTTCACCAAATTACCATCGCGCGTTGCAACGAATATGCGGCGAGGCGAAACAGTTCCAGTTATTCACACAGATACTTGGGTACACGGACATTTATTTAAAAAATGACCCTGAGTTTTGGAGTCAACATGGTAATTTTGTTTCGTCTAATCCGCGTGGATATGGATACTGGTTATGGAAGTCGTATTTAATAAAGAAATTACTATCAAATGCGGACGATGGTGATATAATCGTATACGCAGATGCGGGTTGCATGATGAATCTACAAGGGAAAGCGCGACTCTTGGAGTATATAGAAATGTGTAAAACTCACGAAAGCGGCATTGTGTCGTTTCAATTAACGCAACTAGAAAAATGCTGGACGAAAGGCGATATATCTCAATATTTAGGCGCTTCGCAAACCGATCTTTCAACAGGACAGTTTGTAGGCGGTATATTCGTCCTTCGTAAATGCAAAAATACTGTAGATGTCGTGAATAAATGGTATGAAACGGGTTCTAAATATAACTTGATAGATGATTCGCCGTCAACCGAACCAAATGATCCTGAGTTCAAGGAGAACCGACACGATCAGAGTATATGGTCTATATTGCGAAAACAACACGGTTCTGTAATATTACCCGACGAGACATATTTTCTAGATTGGAATAGAGATGGCATTAAATATCCATTGTGGGCCATTAGAAAACGCGGATGAATGCGTTAATGCGCACGTAAGAAAATAATAATATACATCAATGGATGAATATATTGCAAATTACGAATCATATACAAAGTATATCGTATACGATTTTAGATTGGGTGATGGAGGAATAGGGGATTGTTGTAAGTTCTTCATGCATCTCTTATGTATGTGCATAACACACAAATACCGAATTTGTTATTTGATAAATAATATAATTATTGAGAAATATTTACGATTGAAATATGATAAGTTTTATATTCAATCGCACGAACTGCCTAGTGAATTCTTAGTTGTGACAAATATAAATGAAATAGTTAATTCAAATTGTAATCTTATTAGACCATATGTATTGTATAATGTATATAGCTATGATGCGATAATAATAAAATTAAATGATATTTTTGAATTTTCTCAGCCAATCCATTCTAATTATGATCGTTTATTTCCTCATAATATAACTTCCTACGTTTCCATACATCTGCGTCTCGGCGACAGGTATTTAGAGACGGATAAATCATTTGTTGTTGTAAAACACGATCAACGATACTTTAATGAAGGATATCTGTTTCGGTTTATAGAAGAAAACGCCCATTTAAATATTGTATTTTTCTGTGATAATAATAGTTATAAACGGCAGCTAAAATCTAAATACCCAAGTATTATTATAATAGACGCTCATGTCGGACATACGAGTTTATCTAATACAACAGAAGATCAGATAGTGGACGCTGTTACAGAATTCTATATAATGTGTAAGTCTTCTCATATTTACAGTGCATCCTCATATTCCGGATTTTCAATAATGGCATCTAAATTTAATAATACTCCTCTTACAAATATATCTGGAAAATAATGAGTATAAAATTAATATATATTAAATAATAGGATAATGCGAAAGTGTATATTAGTTTTAACACGAGGGTATGATGATATTTCTATGTATTCAAAGTTAATACTTAGAAATCGCGCAATCCAAGATAATCTGGTTGATAAAACTATAGATATTCTTATATTCCACGAAGGTAATATTACAACGGAACATCAACAGCATATTACCAAACAAACGTCTGAACTTAATATAATATTTGTTGATGTGAATAATGGTATGGCATTTAAATCGGAAAAGTCCAGAATTGCATTTCATCCAGACACAAGTCGTTTCGGCATCGGATATAGACACATGTGCTCCTTTTGGTTCGTGGATTTTTGGCATTTCGTAAAAGATTACGATAGAATGTTACGCATTGACGAAGACTGTTTTATTGATTTCAATATTGATTCTGTTTTAGAAAACCTAGATTATAAGAATTTTATTTGTGGGAAATGGATAAGCGACGTTGATTTTGTAACAATAGATTTAAACAAGACTACATTACAATTTCTAGGTAACGACACGTCAGATGTTGAAACCCCATCAGGACCATACACAAATGTATTTGCAATAAATCTGCAAACTGTTAGAGATAATCAATTATTACGCAAGTATATCAAAGTAGTTAACGATTCAGGTAATATATACAGGTATAGGTGGGGAGATCTTCCTCTATGGGGCGAAGCTATTTATTATATATTTGGAATGAAAAACATCTTGATTGATACAAGTATCCGATATATACATGAAAGTCATGACATGAAGGTCAATTGTTAGTTTATTCCCAATTTATTACATTGGGAATAAAAATACGTTACTAATTACTTGAGCTCATCAATAATATCCATAAATTTGAATGTCGCGCGAGAAGACATACTCTTGTACTTCACGGGATCCGTTTTACGCAACTTTGAAATCGCGTGTATATTCGGTATAATTTGTTCCTTCCAAATAGCCGTTGTGTTTAACCTCTTATTACCTTGAGTTACAAAAATAAAAATATTCTCAGTTATCTCTTCAACTACTGGGGACTTATCCGACTCCTCTGCATATTTAAGAACCAATTCCTCTAAATACAGAATAATATTCAGTACATCTGTATCACTGATAGCGAGGTTCTTTGCCAAGTTTATAATAAATGTACTCATCGCCCGACGGAGATCATTGCTTTTTACATTTTCGCAGAATCCATCATAATCAACATTTGGGTCCACAACCTTAATATTATTAAACGAATCCTTATATTTATCCAATATATCAACCATCTTCTCTGAAAACTCCGGAAAGATTCCTATTAGATCCTTATATAGCTTAGCATACAACGTAGAATAAAATTCGTTTGCACTTACAATATCAAATATCAGAGTACAAACCTTCTTCGTGTCTTCCTCAACCTCCTTGCTTTCGGAAATTACCTGTCTAATAAGGCCTACAATAATATCGTGTTGCGTTTCAGCATTCTTATTAGAAAATTTATTCAACGCTATGCGAATGTCCTTGATTGACTTTTCTGTGCCCTCTTTCACCTCCGGAATTTTGGTAGTCTTGTACGAACGCACCGCGCTCCAGTCCTCCGCTTTTGGTTGAAATTGTTTGTTACTCTTTACAATCGGTTTCTTACTGTCATTTGTATCCGTCGGCGATAAGCTATCACTCAGAACCTTTAAGATTTTTTGTATGGATTCAGGCAGTTGATATTTTGTACCACTGTATGCCATTTTTGAAAAATCATTGATGGTATAATATGAAGTCATCGCTATATTGTATGCATTAAAATGTTTATATTATTTATTAATGATATAAATAAATAATTGTAGTTACATTAGAATGTCTTGGGAATCACTCAATCTAAATGAAGACTTAAGTAGAGGAATCTATCGGTTTGGTTTTGAAAAACCTACGCCTATTCAGGAAAAGGCCATCCCGTCAATTATTGAAGGTAGGGATATTATCGCTCAGGGTCAGTCGGGCACCGGAAAGACTGGTTCGTTTACTATTGGCGCTCTACAGAAGATTGATATCACGTCGCGAACTACGCAGGCATTGATTCTTGCGCCTACGTTTGAACTTGTTAAGCAGATTTCGTCCGTTGTTTCTGCTCTCAGTAGTGCAATGGATGGATTGGTTGTAAAGACGCTGGTAGGCGGGACGTCAGTATCCGATGATACTGCCGATTTGCGTAATAGATGCCCTCACGTAGTCGTTGGAACTGCTGGACGCGTATACGATATGATCCGCCGCAAGTGCCTGTTGACGGACAATATTAAGATTTTTATTCTGGATGAAGCCGACGAGATGTTATCTAAGGGCTTCAAGGAGCAGATGTATGATATATTTAAATTTTTAAATGACAACGTCCAGGTTGCGCTGTTTAGTGCAACAATGCCCGAGGAGATGCTAACACTGAGTGATAAGTTCATGCGCGATCCTGTAAAGATTGTAATGAAAACGGAAGAGCTTACCCTTGAATGTATCCAACAGTACTATATTGCGCTCGGCGACGATCAGTCAAAGTACGAGGCATTGAAGGATCTCTTCTCATTTCTACAAGTATCGCAGTGCATTATTTATGTGGGTACAGTGAAGCGCGTTGAGGATCTCTATAATACTATGACGTCTGACGGATTCCCAGTTTGCTGTATTCATAGTGCGATGGATAAGTCAGAACGCGATAAGTCGCTCCAGAGTTTCCGAAAGGGTGCGTTTAGGGTTATGGTGTCGTCTGGTGTTACTGCTAGGGGCATTGACGTTCAACAGGTAAGCACGGTTATTAACTTTGATATGACTAGGAGTTACGAGACTTATCTGCATGCAATCGGTAGGTCTGGACGTTTCGGACGTAAGGGTCTAGCGATTAATTTTATTACAAAACACGATATTGATTTTATGCGCAGGCTTGAGAAGCACTACAATATTACTATTGATGAGCTTCCTGCGGAGTTTGAGAAACTAATCTAGTTGCGTTGTTATTTTCACAATATTTTATCTTAAAAATGTAAAATGTTCTCTACAAAAATAAAGGACATTTTGCTAGGCAAACCAATTCCAAATGAGGGTCCTAAGAGTATCTATGAGGGGTTTAAATTGCCGATCAATTATCTGGATTCTAGATTCATCCACGCATTATCACCACAAGTCGCCGCTGATTTAGAACTATCCGGGAGTGACCTAAGTGGAAATATGTATTCACACATACTAACCCCAAAACATAAGTTCGCTAAGAACATAGAATCGGAGTGGGTTAAACAGTATACTACGAATGTGCCTTTTTTGCAGGATACACAGCGCGTATTGAAATCTATGCCCGCCTATTTAGAACAGACGAGAAACAATACGATCAACTGTGATAAGGTTATGGAGATATGGAATGATACGAAACACGATTCGGGGTTCTTAGAGAAGTATTCGTATATTGAGTGGGAAACGTTCAAATCGTTGAATGAATCACCTGCATTCCTACAGACCATATCTGTTATCAATATGGCGTCGCCGGTGCTGAGTTTTATAATACCCATCATATTTTTCATTTTTCCGTTTGTGTTATTGAAAATTCAGGGCGTTCCGATCACGTTCTCTACTTATTTAACCGTTCTGAAGGAGGTTGCGCGAAATCATTTTATAGGAAACGTTATAAATAATATGCATTCCATTGGATGGGAGAAACTGGCATATTTGCTATTTACTTCCGGTTTGTATGTTCTCCAGATCTATCAAAATTACAATTTGTGCGTTCGGTTTTATAAGAATGTCAATCGCATGAACTCGCACTTGTGCGATCTTCGTGAGTACTTGGATAACTCTATATCCAATATGGATGCATTCGTTTCAAACAATCGTGGTCTAATAACATATAGTGTATTCTGTGATACTATTAAAATGAAATGCGCGAAGCTTCGTGAATTCCGAGACGAATTAGAAACTATACAACCATTCAAGGCAGGGTTCTCCAAGATCGTTGAAATAGGGTATATGTTAAAGTGTTTCTATCGTCTGCATTCCGATGCCGATTATGATGATGCGTTACGATATTCTATTGGATTTGAAGGATATATCAATAACCTGACGGGCATTTCCAATAATATTACATCGGGTAATCTCTCATTTGCTACGTTTAATTCTGAAGGGAAGAATTGTAAATTCACGCAGCAATACTATCCCGCTTACGTTGGCGGGTCGCATGTCAGAAACAACTGCGATTTAGCAAAGAATATGATAATTACCGGACCCAATGCATCTGGTAAGACGACGATCCTCAAAACCACAACCCTGAATATTATATTCACCCAGCAATTTGGTGTTGGGTTTTACGAAGCGTGTTCTCTAACTCCATATACACACATTCATTCCTATTTGAATATTCCGGATACATCTGGACGCGATAGTCTATTTCAAGCAGAATCTCGCAGGTGCAAGGAAATTTTGGATATTATCAATGACACGTGTGATTCTGGTTCTCGTCACTTCTGCATTTACGATGAATTATATTCAGGAACGAATCCATCGGAAGCGGTCAAATCGGCTCACGCGTTCCTCTCGTATTTGTGTAATATGGATAACGTGGATTTCATGCTTACGACACACTATGTGTCGTTGTGTAAGAAACTGCGCGAATCGGAACGAGTACACTCGTTGTTATGTGACGATCCCAGCATGCCGCCGCGTATTGTGAATTACAAGATGGACGTAGATATGTCAAATGGTATTAAATACACATACAAAATGCGGAAGGGCATCTCCAAAGTAAAGGGCGGAATACTGATTTTAGAGGAAATGAAGTACCCTAGTGAAATCTTGGATATGATACGAAAAATCTAATTTAGAATATTATACATATAAATATACATATATGTATAATAAGATGGTGAACTCTAACGTCAATCCATCGGTGGAATATAAGGAGACTACTGATATTGAACCGGACGATCTTAAATATGAATCGTTTCCGTACAATATCATTTTTGATACAATTGACACCATAAATCCTATACAAGTTATATTCGGTCAATTAAAGACTACATATGAGAATGATGGGGTCTCATATTTCCCTATGTATTTCTTGAATAATAAGAATATCGCCAGTCAAATCGGTGTTCTTGAGATTGGGAAACTCAACAAATTGGATATTTTTGAAGGTGGCGATGGCGGCGAAATAATTCCTGACGTTAAGAATATTGTTCTCTATAAATTCGCCACAAAGGACTATTTGAAATCACTTGATGATTCGGCGAGTGAAAGTGAAAGTGACGCCGAGCCCGAGTTAATTGAGGAATCTGACGAATCTGACGACGGGATATTTAGTGTCAGAACTGCGAAAGCTCCGGTGGATCGGAAATCCATATTCTCTGTTGACATCCATAAAAAACAGATTGTTACATTACCAGAGGAATCCAAAGAGGATGCGCGTCTTATTCGTAAGTCCTATAATATGGCTCCGAGCGACGATTGGATAATCAAGTTTATGCAGAATCGCAATTACAAAATACAAGATACGAATGACTGCTTCTTCACTAGTGTGTTCCACGCATTCAACGAGATTGGCGAGAACATCACGGTTGATAAACTCAGGGGTCTGTTAGCGGATGAAATCGTTGATGAAATGTATCAAAAAAAGAAAAGGGCATATTTAGAATACGAGAACCTGTTAGATGAGAACAATAAAATCATCGGCGGCAACAAAAACTCACTTGCATTATTGAAAAAACGTATCAAATCAACTGACGTATCAACGGAAGAACGGCGAAGGATTGTGGACGAAGCCAAGAAACTAAAAGATAACATTACTTCTTGCGGTGACGCTAATCGTGCCTATGAAACCTTCGCCAAGAAGAATATGCACGCGAATTTCAAGGAAATGTGTGGCATTAACACTCTCGCACAATACCAGGATTTCGTGAGATCATCTAAGCATTCGGCTGAACCATCGGAAATAACCTTACTAGAACACTTGTTGAATGTGAAGTTTATAATTTTGTCCGAAGACGCTCATAAAGAGGATTCCACAGACAGCGTATTGGAGTGTGGCAATGACTTAGATGCTAGGTTCTCTCCTAATTTCTATATAATTGTATCTCGTGCCGGACATAAATACAACCTCGTATCTTACAAAGATAAGAAGCTATTGACATTCCGAGAGATCCCATATGACATCAAGATGTTGATATTGAATAAGTGCATGGAGCGGAATGCGGGTAACTACAACTACATTCAAGACTTCCGCAATTTGAAATCGCGCATGGGAATACCGATTGATGATGTGGGTGACGGATACGATTATGCCGGACTGGAACATGACCCCGATATTGTATTTATGATATCACAAGATAGCGCATCTCCCGGTTGTGGTTCTGGGGAACGTATTCCAATGGAAAAAACATTCCAGTACGTGCAGCTTGCGAAAATACCCAAATGGCGCAAAAAGTTGGATGATTCCTGGACGGAGGCGCCGTTTGATTTAGACGGACATCGCTGGGCCTCTGCGGATAACCAATACCAAGCTGCGAAGTACAAGAATAGTTACCCCGATTTCGCCGCGATGTTCTCTATAGAGGGGAATTCTCAGTTCTCTAAGGATCCCGCTTTAGCTAAGCTTGTTGGTGGCAGTAACAAGCATGAATTAAAACCACCGCATGTGAAACACGTGGATAAGGACTTTTATGGAGAACGTAGCGTCAAAGAGAAATACAATGGATTGGTTGCAAAATACGAACAGAACCTAGACATTGCCGCAGCGCTACTTGCTACCAGGCCAGCCATATTGATGCAATTTCATCGTGGAAAAAAACCGGAGGTCCGCCATGATCTTATGAGAGTTCGCGATTATCTAGCCAGTAAAAATATGAGATAATACTATAGATATGAAATATACCAAAGAGTCGGAAAATCTACAAGCATTTGTAGATTCATCTCTCAAACATATACCGATAGAACGTTTGAATAGGCCGAGTCAAAATGCACTTGCTGGCATATACAAACATATGCGCGATGCCAATATAGAATTTAAAAAGGCCAAATTCTTTAAAAACGACCGTGCAAAGGCTGATACGTCGTATGCTCCCGAGCAGATCAAACCGCATATAGCTCGTTGCGTTTATACCCACGACGTTATGTTTAAAATCGGACATCGGACCGTTTACCTATCTGTATGCGCGCCTCATCGCATACCCAATTTTATGCAGTATGTAAAACGTGTATACATGTGGCTTTCCATCGCTAGTCACTATGCGTGCAATCGTTGTTCCAACACTATGAATATCTGTTTGTATTTGACGGAACATGTGAAACTACTCCCACCGATCGGCCAAGTTATCGGACGTGCGAATGTAAATACCGCATTTACCACATCTTGTGCGGCGTCAACTGATATTTGTATATTCAGAGAACAAGAGTGGCCCAAAGTCCTCATCCACGAGACTTTTCATAATCTCGGCCTGGATTTCTCGGACATGAAAAACATCACCGCTGACGCTCAAATCGCTAAGATGTTTAAGATTGACGCCGATATACGGTTGTTTGAAGCCTACTGTGAGACTTGGGCGGAAATTATAAACTTGCAGTTTCTGACCTTCTTTTCAACCCGGATCAAAGACCGATTTGATATTATGATGGGTAAATTAGACCGCATGTTGGAGGCGGAGGCAAGGTTCTCCCTATTCCAGTGCGTCAAAGTATTGGATCATAACAACATGGTATATACCGATCTGTTTAATGAGAGTAAACGTCGTCAATATCGCGAGGATACTCATATTCTATCATATTATATTATAAAGGCGTTATTACTATACAACAAGAATCAGTTCATCCGCTGGTGTTCTACCGGGAATAAGACGCTGTTGGATTTCAATAAAACTGCGCGAGGCGTTGATAGTTTCTGCCATTTGATTCGTTCGCTGTATATGGATCCGCTTTATATCAATGCACTGAAGTCTATTGAACCATGGTTTATTTATAACAAAATGGGAAACTCGCTCGCGCGCAAAACGCTTCGCATGACCGTATTTGAATTGGAAAATTGATTGGAACGGATTGTGTTTGAATGATTAGCATAAAATCACTCAAACAAGAATGGGTATACCGAATTTAAACAAGTACCTGTTGGATCATTGCACTACGCAGTCCATCAGTAAGAAGCACCTCAGTAGTTTCGCTGGGAGGAAGGTAGTGATTGACACCAGTATTTATTTATATAAGTTCTCTGGTTCCAATGCACTGATGGAGAACATGTACACGCTCATCACGATCTTCCGGTATTACAAGATGATTCCGATCTTTGTGTTTGACGGAAAACCGCCGGACGAGAAGAAGGATCTCTTGAAACAGCGGTATCTAGATAAGCAAACTGCCGAATCTAAGTATAATGATCTGAAAGAGAAGTTGGCAGGCGAGCCGGAGGATAAGAGCGAGATTATCGTGGAGATGGAGAAACTAAAAAAGCAGTTCATTCGCATCAAAAAGGAATCGGTTGACGCTGTGAAATCGTTGATGGATGCATGCGGAGTCCAATATTGCGATGCGCCGGGCGAGGCCGACCAGCTATGCGCGAAGATGGTGATTTCCAAACAGGCATGGGCGTGCTTGAGTGACGACATGGATATGTTTGCGTATGGATGTACGCGGGTCATGCGACACATGAGCTTGTTGAATCATACTGTCATATTTTACAATACAAATGGTATTTTGAGAGAACTGAAGATCCATATGCGGGATTTCCGCGAGATTATGATTTTGTCCGGGACTGACTACAACACGGGATCATCCGGCGATTTGAGAAAGACGATGAAGCATTACGACCGGTTCAAATCCGCCGAACCGGAGTCAGAGACGCCATTCCACGATTGGTTGCGGGAGAACACTGACTATACAATTGACAATAGTTCGTTTACGCACATTTACGATATGTTCCGTATTACGGATGATAGCGCGGTCGCACTGAATTCATCGTGTATGGATGTTGGAAAAATGAAGGAACTATTGAAGCCATATGGGTTCATATTCGTTTAGGGGGTGTTTTGTATATTTATTTTTTATTTGTTTGTGTATATTATATGGACTTGTTTCTTCCTTCTAAAAGACCACTCACAACAGGAATAACATCAAAACAAACAACACCAACTACTAAACCCCCGCTTAAATTAGGAAGTGGCGCGTTTAAAGAAGTAGTCATGGCGCAACCGGCTAACGCGCGCGATGAGGAGTTTAGTTTCGCGAAACTTGAAGAAGTGGGTGGTGCTACATATGCAGGATATTATGCTATAGTAGCGGTTGCAGATTTTTCGGCAAGTAGATTGCTTAGCGAACTCACGTTACAATTTGGGTTTGCAAAAATAGGATTATCACCAAATATATATGCTTTAAAAGTAAATAACGTTATGCCATACTATGGAGAAGGCAATATAATCGCCGAGTTAAAGCGATTAACAGAATCAAGCGCAGATGGAGATGAATGTGATTTTCTGATTGCAATGGAACGGGTAAACTATGAGATGACTAATGGGACTGTGATAACCCCAGAGATGGTTATTAATACTGATCCTAATAAATTGATACATTTGATTAATGCAGTATTAGCACAAGAAGTGATACTAGCTGACATAAAAGTAAAAAATTTATCTGTCAAATGTTCTTCTTCGCGTTCATGTGAACTGGGCTTAATAGATTTAGACAGAGAATTCGTAGCTGATGTTACTAAATGGTATTTGTTGAGTAGACTTGGGTTAACGGGTAGTGTTTACAAGAAGTTAGCAAGACAATATATGGTACTAATGGTCTGTTTTGTTGGGCTTAATAATGGATTACACCCAGATAAAAAAAAAGAGTTATTACAAATGGTTGAATTATTATCAGATAGGGGCGAATTTAATTCGGCAGCGCTATCCCAAATGCTACAACACGAACAGCTAAGTAAACAAATAAGGCATTATTTAGGTTTCAGAGGCTATGAGATCCCTGATATTTTAAAAGAATTTGTTGACGAATCCATCAATCGTGAATTATATGGCGTTGTTGTCAAATCGGATTCAACGTCTGCAAGTTCAAGAGCCCAAGGTACAGGGTCCGACAGCGATATGTCTGACAGTTTCGGTGGTGGAAAATCGCGAAGAAAACACAAAAAAACCCGTAAACGCAAACCGAAATCTAGAAAAACACGCCGAAAACGATCACTTCTCAATCGCGTTAAGGCATGGGACAGATGAAGCCGTATTGGTCCATATTCATTTAGGGGTCGTTTTGTATACTTATTTTTTTATTTGTTTGTGTATATTATATGAGTGCACTTGCTAGTACTGCCATGGCAGATGTAGATGCAAATGTATCTGCAAATGCAGATGATGATGATGATGATGATGAATATGATGGAGATTGGGACCCAGAGAATGAAGATGATGGCGACGAAGAGGATGACGATTTGGAAGGATCAATGGATTCAGAGGTTGAAGACTCCGCGGAAGGAGTAATAGCGGACCTCAACTCCGCAGTTATAGGAGAGGGTGGGTATAAAACGGTATATCTAGCTGAGCAAACATCCACCGCTCATATTGTTGGTTTTAAATATTTAAAACTAATAGAATTAGGAGGGAGCGACCTATTTACAGACTATGTTATAGTAACATTTAGTCCCAAATATGACGCTCAACGTTTGTTGGAAGAACTTGAGCTACAAAATGAATTCGCGATTGATGGACTTGCGCCGATCGTATTCGCATTAGAAATATATATTGGTGGAACAAAATACACAACTGTATATGGCATTGATGTTATAATTGCTGAATTAGAAAAACTAGTAGTTAATCTAGAAAAAGCAAATGAGGAGGTAAGAGGCGCTTTCAGAAAATATATACAACCTAAATACGGTTATATTCCCTCTATTGATGAAATAGAAAAACAAATCCGTCTTTTAGATTTACGCATCAGTCATTTATTAAATTCGCCAAATAAACACCGCCTAGAATCCAGTCTCCTTAAGTTAGTTACCGCTTTTCCATCAAATCAAATAGAAAAGATGAAACAAATTGAAAATGATATTAAAATGATTGAAAAAGATATTGAAAGAAGTAAGAAATTAAGATCAGGGTTTAAAGAATTTTTGGAAGCCATTAAGGTAAGAGATGATATAGAACAAGCAAGCTTTAATGTTTTAATGCAAAGAACTGATTATTTTACAGTTGATCGGAGACCATTGTCCGGACCAAGTACTATACCGATATCTGCAATTCTTAATTACAAGAATCTAAATGCGTTACTTTATGCAATATTAAAAAAAAAACTTGTACTGCTAGATATTAAAATAGAGAACCTATGTATTATCAACGGGCATTTAGGCGGATTGGATTACGATCTTGCATATGTAAAAGAGCGTGAATATTATGCAGACGAAACTCATCTAAGACATACAACCGGTAAACAATTTATGGCAATGATGGTTTGTCTAGTTGGCAGCCATCGCGAGTTGTCAAATGTCACCCGAGTTGATATATTACAAAAAATGGGTATTATTACTATGGATGCAAGAGGCGGGCTTATTCCGAATATTACAGTATTAGGAAATATATGCGATGATCGTGATTTTGAGGAACGAATAGTGCATTATCTAGTTCCTAAACCAATTAGAGGACGTATTGTTGCAACTAGAAGAAACCTAGTGGATTTTATTGCAAATCATCGTATAAAGCCATTAATCACGCATCCGCGCATTACTGTCAGTAAGGAAGGTAAAAGAAAAGGAGGCAAATCAACTATGAAGCGCAAACCTAAATCAAAATCTAAAAAAACACGAAGGAAGCGTTCACTTGTCCACCACAACCTCGCGCGCTAAGGCATGAATTACTTTCGGGTAGTAAACTCCACGATCGCTGCCTGCCAGTGTTTGCTTCTGGATATCCAGGCATTTCTGTGAGAACTCGGAATTGCAATCCTTATAATCGGGGTTCTCGTTTTTCCACTCCGCCAACTTTCCCATACTCCTATAGGAAACCGTTTGAATTGCCTTTTGGAGTTTCGCATCATCGGTTTCTTTCGTCCATTTATCCTCGTCTTTAATATACATTGTTTCTCGCTTGACATCCGTACAATGAATCGGGCGCTCATTTATTCCAAGTTGTTTTAAGTTGTCTAAAAATATCTTGGAAATCCCGTTTACAAAGCCTAGTTGGGCGTTGTTCTCTAAGTCCTCGTATGTGATCTCTATGTTCTTCACAAAGTCAGCGAAGTTGATCGCATCCTTGCACTGCTCGTTGAGGAATACGTTCAAATTGAACTTGTTGTTTACGTTACCATTGATTGTGTTATTGTTTGTTACGTTGGTCGGTTTACAACATTCAAGCGTTTTGGTAATAAGTTCATGCGTTTCTTTCTTGTGCTCGGATGACTGTTCCAATATGAATTTCCGTAGTTCCTGGTTCTCCGAGATAAGCTTATTTACAATTGCGTATATGTTTACGTCCGGGGGTGTGGTGGTTTGTTCATCGGGCACTTTGACTGCATCTACTGTTATTTTACATTTATTTTCATGATACCACAGGCTGTTCCGCGCAGCGTATTCTTTTCCACACTGTTTACACGAATACTGTTTTCCCAATACTTCTGTTCTATTCATTCTATTCGTTCTATCCAAGTGTTTACGAGTCAATAAATGCTTTGAATAATTTGCAGGACAACTGCCATTATAATCACACGTTTTACAACATAATTCTTCTCTAACTTTTCCCAACATTTGTTCTAAATGTTATCTATATATTAGAACAAGATTTGTTTGGAAGAGATTTAAACGCAAAAATATTATGCTGTCAACCATTTTTTTTACAAACTAAAATCAAAGCATCATGCTGCCAAATGAGATTTTGGACTTTTTGGAGGTCCTACTTTTCATTTTTGGACATTTTTAAAATGTCCAAAAAATATTTCAACCTATTAATAATGCAGGCCTCCCAAACAATTCAAACACTTATTGATTTTCCTACTTAAAGAACGACGATCCAATTTATTGAAGGTCCGTCTGATATAAAGATATCTAGTGTGTATCTATAAGATGCCTCCGAAAGCAAAAGACGTAAAGGAACCACAGCCTGTGAAAACGAAACCGAAGAAAGGCGGGCGTGCAAATGTAATGCAGATCATGTAAAATTGAAACACGTAAACGAATAGAAAAATAAAAAAGCACAAAACAACACAAAATGAATCTATTCATCCTTTCGCTCATACAGAAGGAGATCGCGCAATACATGATGGACAAGCATGTCAGCAAGATCCTATTGGAGGCAGTGCAGATGCTATGTTCGGCCAAGCGCATTCTAGATCCAGACGACGAACGACCGCTATATAGGATCGCTCACAAAAACCACCCAGTAACAATCTGGTGTCGTACATCCAAGGCAAATTATCTATGGACCCTGGATTTGGTAGAGGAGCTCCACAACGAATGGAGGTTCCGCTACGGCCACCCCGATACCAAATTTCACAAAGCGTACTTGGTAGCACAGATCCTAAGAGAACATATTCCCGACGACTCTAAATTCCCCCAAACCGGCCTCACACCGTTCGCGCTCGCAATGCCAGACAAATACAAATCCGACGACCCTGTTCTGTCATATAGGAATTACTATATGTCAGAAGAAAAACAAATGATCGCTTCCTGGAATAAGAAGCGACCGAAACCAGATTGGTACGCACATTAAGCCATGTGCACCTTCATTGTTGTAACGCCATCCGAGAACACATGTATATCACATAATTTTTCCCAATCCTCAAAATAAGATTCATTGAAAGCCGCCAATACATTTGCACTTATCGCATACCGTAATATATCTTCGGCATCACTTACATTATTAATCGTACGAGGCATTCCAGATGTAGGCATGGGTTTCGTGCCATATTTTTTTTGACCGGGGTTCAATCCCAACCCAAAATTTACCTGATCCAGTATCATCTCAACAAATTCATATGCTTCTTCTTCTAACGCTGGGGGACCACAATAGCCTTGGCCTGCATTCACCCCATATTCATTAAATGTCTTGTTAACTAGATACAATAATCGCAGATCCGCACTGGGGTTGTTCTCAGCGCTACTCATGTAATGCGTTGACGGCTCCAACGTGTTTGTCAAATACCTGAATCCAGAATGGTCGCCACAATCCTCCTGGTCGTTACAGTCATCAAGTAAACACGTTTGTTTGAGAATGTCGGTAGACGACACGTTTTGCACCTCTGTATCTTTATAAAATGCGCGACCATAATCTATGATCTTCACAATGAATTGGGACTTGAATTTAACCGTCTCGTCTTTCAAATGATAGTGATACTGCACGTATTTTCCAGGTTTCGGTTCATATAGCAGTACGTTATTGTCGTGTAGATCGTAATGCGTGAATGTTTTCCTCATTACGGAGAGTGGCATGTAAATCTGGTAGAGTATGTAGATCAGTTCTTTCAATGTAAAATTACACCAATCCGAACCATCGTGACTCATACTATACATGTAATCGCCTAATGTTCGGACATTCGGAAAATGCTGAATCAATATCGCGGCGTATCTAGATGCGGAACACACATCATCGCCTATTGCCTTGTTAAGATCTCGTTTATTAGTACGTAGCTCTAATGAATCTTTCAACACGTTTGGACGCATACGGGCCGTACCATTGGCGTGCATCCAGGCATCGTGGGTTTTGTAATAATATAACCCATATGTCTGAACGAAACACGGAAACCGATTCCCCATTTTAACCAGGAACATACCAACCATGTATTCGTATGCCAAGTTGTCGGCGGTTGCTTTTGCCGATGATTTCAATACGGTATTTGCTTTATATCCCAGACGCTCGTATTGAATAGATTTCACGAATCCGTTCGCAGACGGTTCTCCTATAGCAACAACTGGCTGCGTCACGTAATCAAAGTGAAGGAAACCATTGAAAAACTTATGAATTTCGGCACGGTATTTGCCGAGAGCATAGCAAAGTCCGGAATCACTGCATACGGCACTCAAAAATCTAGCACGGCGTTTGTATGTGGTTTTTTTCATAAACTGTTGGATCACCTGTGCCTTCTGATTTTTGGATGTTTTTTTGCGTGTACTACAATCCGTTTTATTCATCTTGAATGTACTCTTTAAACGGCAAAACTGACGTTTTTCACCATTTGTGTAGGAACACCTCGGCGCCTTTTTGCATATTTCTGTTTCTAAACCTTTACATCCAGAAGCGCATCGCATGATTGGCGTATATATTACGTAAAGAATTTAAAGATATAGTGTAATCACCTGATATAATGCCAGCTGAAGAAGACACTATCATCGGTATTGATTTGGGGACGACTAACTCATGCGTTGCTGTTATGCGCGACGGCAACATTGAGATTATTGCAAACGGGCAGGGAAACCGCACGACTCCGTCATGGGTCGCATTTGCTGACGGAGAACGCTTGGTCGGTGATGCCGCGAAGAATCAGGTAACCAGTAACCTAAAGAACACCATTTTTGATGTGAAGCGTCTTATCGGACGCAAGTTCAACGATCCCGACGTCCAGAAGGAATTGCCAAATCTATCATATGAGGTGGTATGTGGTAAGAATAACTCTCCCGAAATCGTCGTAAACGGAGAACATTACACTCCCGAACAGATTAGTGCATTGATTCTATCGTCTATGAAGGAGACCGCGGAGGCGTTCCTGGGACATAAGGTTACGCGCGCCGTAGTGACTGTGCCTGCGTACTTCAACGACGCCCAGCGCCAGTCAACAAAGGATGCTGGCACGATCGCAGGACTCAAGATTGAACGTATTATCAACGAACCCACCGCGGCTGCACTCGCATATGGTCTGGATAATAAGACTTCGGGTGATAAGAATGTTCTCATTTTTGATTGTGGAGGCGGAACTCACGATGTAAGTTTGTTGCAGATTGATGAGGGTGTATTTGAGGTGAAGGCGACTGCGGGAGACACCCATCTCGGCGGAGAGGACATTGATATTATGCTTGTAGACCACTTGAAGGAAGAATTCCGGAAGAAGCACAAGCGCGATATTACGAACCCGAGGGCGATTCGCAGACTGAGAACCGCTGCGGAACGTGCGAAGCGTACACTGAGTACTGCAAACACTGCTACGATTGAGATTGATGCGATCATGGATTCTATAGATTTCAATGCTGTTATTTCTCGCGCAAAGTTTGATGATATTTGTGCTGGATTTTACAAGAAGGCAATGGAGCCGGTCACCAAGGTACTGACTGATGCAAAGATCAGTAAGGCGGACATTCACGAGATTGTCCTGGTCGGTGGAACGACGCGCATCCCGAAGCTGCAAGAGGAGCTCAGTAAGTTCTTCAATGGAAAGGAACTGTGCCGATCCGTTAACCCAGATGAGTGTGTCGCATATGGTGCGGCGGTCCAGGGCGATGCACTCCTTGGCGGAACCACCAAGCGGACACAGGAGATCTTGTTGCTGGACGTTGCTCCGCTGAGTTTGGGTATTGAGACTGCTGGAAATGTCATGACGGTTCTCATCAAGCGTAATAGTACGATCCCTTGCAAGAAGGAGCAAACGTTCTCCACATACACGGATAATCAACCGGGTGCAAATATTTGCGTTTTTGAGGGTGAGCGCCAGTTTACCCATGACAATAAGAAGCTCGGCGAGTTCGTTTTGGATGGCATTCCCCCTGCTCCTCGCGGTGTTCCTCAGATCAGGGTTACATATGATCTGGATGCAAATGGAATTCTTACTGTCAGCGCAAAGGTCGGAGAAGGCGCAGGAAAGTCTCTTACAATCAAGAATGATAAGGGTCGCTTGAGTGAGGCGGACATTGAGCGGATGTGCGCGGAAGCTGACAAGTATAAGGAGGAAGATGCGAAGCGTCGCGAGCGCGTGGATGCAAAGAATCAGTACGAGAATACACTCTATAGTACTAAGAATAATATGGATAATATCCCGGAGAATGCGAAGGCCGATGTAAAGAGTTTTCTGGATGAGGAGTTTGCTTGGTTGGAAAAGCAGAATATTGACACCAGTGCAGACGCATTCAATGAGCGAACTGGCGCATTTAGCGGTAAGATCAGTGAGCTAAGCACCCCAAAGAATAAGATGAATCCGGATATTGCGGAAGTTGATTAGCTCATTTTAAACCGACAATAATAAAAATATAGTAAAATCATATATTTTTATTTACATACGAAGAACCTCCTCTTTAGGTCTATCAGCGTCTACTAGCTGCGATAGGTAACTTCCCGTATACCTTTCAATACCGATGTGCGTAAGATCAATGGAAATGTCAACCCAGATCTCGCCTCCCATCTTAGACCACCTACTACAGAACATCCAATCTTCGGAGTAGTAGTGATCGTCTTCCACGCCGCAGTCAAACAGCGCATATGCAAATCGGTTCTCTTCCGGCTTTAAGAAGGAGATATCATCTGTATACTTCGTAGAAGGGAATGCCTTAAACATCTTCTCCAGAGTATCGCGTTTGATAAGCATAAATCCAGTGGCGATATGACGTACCCTTCCGATGTTATTACTGATATGTAATCCGCCAGGCAGAACATTCAGATTATAATTTAATAGCTTGTTTTGTATGATTTTTTCATCGGGAATTATATCCTTTAAAAACGAACCGTTTTTAGCATCAATCCAATTTTTGATAGTGTTCGGTTTCGTAAGCCTATCCCAAAAATAATTCTTAAGCGGGTAAATTCCACCAATAACAGCCTTGTCAGCAACAAGTAACTTGATGATAGATATAGGATCCCAGATAATATCGTTATCAATAAACATGGCATGTGTAACTTTCGGATCATTCATTGCTTTTGCAATGAGATTATTACGCGCCCTAGAAACTAGACTATCATTACGACAAAATTCAATCTTGACATTGATTCCTAGCGTCTGAAATGCATTCATTGTATTCATCAGGGAGGTTACATACTCCACACAAGCAACGCCACCATAGCAGGGCGTAAGAATACACACAAACGGATTTGTCGTCTTTATGTATTCCTGTACCCTGCGTTCAAAATCGTTGTTATTTTCAACTGATGCCATATATGTATATAAGGTTAGCCGTGTTTAAGCGATTTTATTACATAAATATATAAACTCATGCATTATATTTGCGAGTCATTGTTTGTAGGCATATATTCGTGCATTTTGTATACATTTGTACCAATCAGTGATCCGAAAATCGCGCTATTTGTGGTGGGATTCCTAAAACACTATTTAGGAAATTGGTTGGGTATTCAGGATTATTATTGTAATAATGGGTATTCCTGTAAAAATCAACACCCGTCAAAATACACAGTTACTCACCTCGTGTTGATCTTAGAGTCCGTTGTTGAAGGCGGATTGTTCTTGTTACTGGGTATTATACTAATGCAGATACAAAAAAATATGATTATTACTTATTTTCTCATCGGTGCGTTACTTCATTTATCATTTGAGTTTAGTGGGGCACATCGGAAGATTTGCTCTCATAGATGCAAGCCCCCATAATATTAAAGATCGCACATCCAGTTTGAAGGTCTTTCTCTTCTACTCCATCATCCAGTTGTTGTTGCATCGTCTCGTCATTGAGAATCCTCAGCAATTTAATACCATTGTCGCCATCCAAACTATAGATGCTGGTCTGTTTCATGTGAAATTCTCTACTAATATAGTTTTTGCCTAGAATATCATTTAATTCTTTCAAATTCTCAGGTTCGTCATAAATGTACTCTTGCGTCCATTCGCCGTTCTCATTCAAATGGAATGTTTCATAATTGCTACCGTCGTCACCTTCTCCGTTTTCAGTTGCAGCACAATATCCATCGCCGTTATATCTTTCCCACTTCTGATAGTACATGTTTACAGTTACGTACTTACTCATTTGCGTTGTGTTATATTCTATTTTTTATAGAATATAAAACTCAGATCAATTTTCATTCAATACCATCATTTATGTTTTTCTTATTTTATGATTTTTTTATTTTGTATATGATTTACGCAGAGACAGCCGCCTCCTTGAGGAAGTGGTGCTTCATGTAGCGCTGGAGATTGAAATAGGTGAGCTCATCAGCGGCAGTGAGCGCGAGGAGCTTGGAGAGGCTCGCGTCGGGGTGGATCTTGCGTCCGTTCTCCTTGTCCTGGAGTCCCTTCTCGCGGATGTACGCGTTGATCTCCTTGGAGACCTCAGTGCGGGCCATCTCGGTTCCAACGGTCTTTCCGAGGAACTTGGCGAGCTCGTCACTGATGCGCGTGGGCTTGACGAATCCAGAAGGAGCCCTGTTTCCAGACGACTTCCTCTTCTTGGAGTTCTTCTGCGCGCTCTTGAGCTCGCGAGAGAAGACCTTCTCAAGGGTCTTGTAATCTCCCTTCATGGAAGCGAAGAGAGACGCCATCTGCTGGAGCTTGGCGCCGAACTCCTGGACCTTAACGGCCGTGGAGGACTCGGCAGCAGCCTCGGCGGCGGCCTCAACGACGACGGGCGCCGGGGGAGGAACAGCCACCGGCGCGGGAGCGGCAGCAGCAGCCTTCTTGGGCGCGCGAGACTTGGCGGCAGCGGCGGTCTCAACCGGGGCGGGGGCAACGGGGGTAGCGGGGGTAGTAGTAGCGGTCTGCTTAGTAGGTCTCACCATCTTGGGATTATACTTTATATTGCCAATACTGTTTAAGTAGTTTAAACCATTAAATATATTTATTCAATTTTGTTATGCAGTGACTTGAGAAGTGGTGTTTATACAATAAGATCATTTTAAAATACTATTAGATTCCAGATGTAGACCCATATTATTTTTAGCTTCTTCATAAATGTACTCATATTTGGGGTCATTCCAATCGCTAGATATTAAGTTGCCAAGATAATGTAATACCTTTTCATAGGTTCTATTACTATCGCGCGTAACTCGTTTCGTACACATGGTATCTAATGCAGACCCTATATCCAGGTATATATTATTTGGAAATAACTTTGTCAGTTCGCATATTACAACCTTTGCGCCCATTCCAGCACTACACATAATTATGTACTGCTCGTCATGCATAATAACACTCTTTAACGTTTGTATTAATTCCTCAAATAGCGTATCAAACCAATTATTTAATGGAATATATACCATCAAATCAATATTTAATAGCGGTTGAGCCTTTATCATTAAAGGGTTACATATATAGATCTTTTTCATCTTAGACTCTTTGATTGTCTTGTATAAATTAACCTTTTCTCCTATAGAATCATCATCAAAAATCATTGTGTGTAATTTAGCCCATCTTACTGGAACTATTGTCAACGATTGCCAATAAGAACTTATCTCGTAAGTCCAATATGAAATATATGCATTTGGTGCAGTTTCGGCCATATATTTAAACGACTCTATCAACGCAATTTGTTTTTTCTCTGTATAGAAATCCGCATCGCAGTTGCATCCGTTGAATAACTTGGCGCACGCATATTCTCCGTCTCCATATTTACTAAATGACACTGGTGTTCTAGTGCGTATACATTCAGATAGTATGTTAGTTATCTCCATTGTTTTGTATACTTAATATGTTTTTAAATGCTAGAGGATAATAAATAGATTTACAAACTAAATAGATACACTATTGAATCATACAACCAAGGCATCGTAGTTCTAGCTTCCGATGATACCAGAGTAAGCGCCGATAAAATATGCGCTACCATAATATTCTTGGTTATATCATCACGTCCGGTGTATATCAGATTCTCTATTATTATCACGCACATTTTTCGGCAATCACTTTCTGTCATCTCGCGTTCTCTCTGGGTATTGACATATCCTGAATACCGGCTCATGCGAAACTGGAATGGATCAAAAAACGGGCATATAGAACGCTTCATATCATCATCTAACATGGCACGGTAATTCCATAGTTCACGTATTCGTTTATATAAATAAAGATACTTTTCTCTGGATAACTGGGAGAACCATCCCGACACTGTGTAATTTCCTAAGCGATCTATCTCGTAAAACAGGTCTGTTATTCGTGTTTCAATAGGTTTGGTTCTCAATTCAATAAGACGATTGAATGTTTCCATCTCCGCTTCATCATTGGTCCTATTCTTGGGTTTTCCGATAAGCGCATTTATACATTGTAACATCGGACCCGTAAATACGTATCTATTATATGGATTCATCAGAGAACCCTGCGAATCGTACATCATACTTAGCGATTTAACATTAAATCCGTATATGTGTCCTTTATCGTCTTGATAACTAAAGAAGTTCTCTGGTTCTATCTCGGATAGAGGTTCCAGTGTAAAAAAATCGGTATCGTTGACGCAGAGTTCCCGCTTTCCTGGAGTGAGCGCAGGTCCTCTCATTTTCAATCGCGACATGACTAAATTGCGGCGCACGTAGGATTGGCATTGAATTATACGCTTGATTCGCATAAAGTGTTTTTGTATACGCTCTATTAGAAGAGGTTTTGCGCCTGACACAAAAAGCCCGTTCTCACGAGAGATTTTCTTCAATTCAGGTATAGTGCGTTTACGTAGATCTACATTTTCTTTGAAATAACGTACGTAATCCATTGGTTCCTCCGTTTTTGTGTTAGGGTCTATAAATTTGGAATGAGTCTGCATGCTCTCTGTAATATATTATGTTTATATGTTTTATTTTTGTCATGAAAACGTTGAAATCCAGAGCTTTTTACATTTATACTCTGGAAAATTGATTTAAAGCAAAACGCATGTATAGAGTAGCAATCACCCAGCTACCAGTTTTAAAGATGTCTATGTCTAAGCCCGTTGTTCTCTCCGTTTCTGACTGGACCCCCAGTGCGATCAAGTATATGCCCCCCAAGGTGAATGACAAGGGAGGAAAGTCTATCAATGTTATCAGTAAGCAGACTAACAGGTCGCTTCATTTCTCTACTCCTCTTATGATGACCTGGGGAATCTCGGATTTTATTGATGAGAAGGGAGAATCCGATGGCAAGTACAGCATCTCGCTGAATTTTCCGAATGATGAATACAAGACCCCCGCCACGACGGCGTTCCTAGATAAGCTCAAGGCGTTTGAGAATCAGATTCTGGATGATGCTGTTGCTAATTCCGAGCTTTGGTGGGGAGAGCAGATGTCGCGCGAGCTTTGCAAGCACACATTCTTCCCGTTCCTCAAGTATAGCAAGAACAAGGATACGAAGAAGATTGATTACACGAAGCCGCCTAGCATTCGTGCAAAGGTTCCTTGCTACAATGACAAGTGGGCGGTGGAGCTCTATGACACCAACTCTAACTTGATCTTCCCGAGCGAGGATCCGACACAGACTCCGCCGGACTTCGTTCCCAAGCTGAGTAACATTGCATGCGTGCTTCAGTGCGGAGGCATTTGGATCGGTGGCAAGGGATGGGGACTTACCTGGAAGATGATCCAGGGAGTTGTCAAGCCCAGGATCAGTGATAGCGTGTACGGAAAGTGCCACATCAGTCTGTCTAGCGAGGACAAGGAGGCCCTTGAGAGCCAGCCTGCTGCTCCCGCGGAGGAGGAGGAGACAGTCGCTGCCACGGAGCCTGCCGTTGTATCTACTGAGGCGGCAGATACGGACGATGAGGAGGAGGCACCTGCTCCCGCTCCTGCTCCGCCTCCCGCTCCTCCGAAGAAGGTTGTTGTGAAGAAGGCGGAGCCTGTTGCTGCTCCCACTCCCGCGCCTGCCGCTGAGGAGCCTGCGAAGAAGATGGTTGTCAAGAAGAAGGTTGTCGCCGGCGCGAAGTAAATATAAAATTAAAATCATAATAAAATAAAAAGCAAAAACATAACGTACAAAAATAAATCAAAACAACCCCATAAAGCACAAACAATAAAAATAGTATAATTAATTATTTTTATTGTTTACCAAACAGTGTAGAATTTCGTAACATTAGTTGCGCCATTTCCACATTATGGTAATTGTAATGCCATCCATGATACACGCACGCATCTGGATTATAGACCGCTTCAATTGCCAAAACCGATCTGTGTATTACGTCAGGGATGAGCTTTCGGAGTATTTCGCAAGCGTAGGTGAAGAATACATCCTCATTTTTTTTCAGTGGAGTGCGCAAAAACTCGTGATTCACGCGTTTGAAAATTACTGATTTGTTTTCTCGCGCATCGCGGCGATACTCCTCAATCATATCATATGTAACTTGTTCTAAACACTCAACCATGGCGCTTCGTTTTCGCAGAGAGAACCCGCCATTTATCCCCTCGTTAAATAATGACACATCCTTCATGTGCCAACTTGCACCACAGAAATCATAATATGAGAAATATTCAGGAAACATCTTAAACATGATACAATCCTTCTGAAATATACATATGAATTCGGACGGCAATCCTTTCCAAAAATCAGGGTCCATTAAAATCGCATTGTATGAATCAATCTTGATATTCGGTTCTCCTTTTTCATTCATATAGATCTTATCGTTGTCTATTGGGCTGAAGAAGCAATTCGGAAAGCGCGCCATTATCGTGTTCCGATGACCTTTCCAACTAACAATCAACAGATTCCATCCATGCGGATTCATTAGGTACATAAAGTTCTCTATGACTGCTTCCATAAGCGGATCATACCTAGGATCAATTATGATCGCTAGTTTATCGCTACCTCTGTTGTGTTGTACGTCAAATCCTTTGTAGATTTTATTTTCCAATAGTACACGTCTATACAATTCACCAGATGACATTTATATGTCATTTGGAAATAATCTTAAGCAGTTTTTATTACAAAATATTATTATTTTTTAATTGCGCAGGTTTCGTTTTGTTTGCTTCTTGCTACTAAGGCGACGACGTTTGGATTTTCCACCAAAAGTTTTGCGTTGTGACTGAGGCAGTTCCGAAACAGTTGCAACACCGGAAGGTAGTACAGGTTTATTTGATTTCTGTCTAGATACAGATGGTTTAGATGCTGCAGGCGCGCTAACAATTTTGTGTCGCGGCAAAAGCGGGCGTTGTGACGGAGGCAACTCCTCAACACTTGCAACACCTGAAGGCAGTACAGGTTTATTTGACGCAGACGGTTTAACTACAGGTTTAGGTGCTGCAGGTACATATGTAGGCGCAGATGCAAATTTCACAGCATTCTTAGGTTTATTCACCATAGACGCCGCATACATTTCATGTGATCTTTGTGCCATATCCGCCGCATACGCTAGTTTTTCCGCAGCGGTTAATGTTTTTTCAGAGAGTTTCAAATTTTTTTCAAATCCTTTGATTTTCTCCATTAATTCTTCTACGCCTTCATCAATTAATTCCCACTCCGCCTCTGTTTTAGCATCACTTAACAGTGCCGCCGCGTCCTTATGCAGCCCTTCTGCCTTTTTAACCATCTTTAATGTCGTTTTCTTTACATCAGTTAAAGCGTCCAGTGCTTTTTTCTCTGCGGACTGTTCCTTTAATAAATCCGCAGCTTCCTTCTGTTTATTTCGCAACATGGTGTATATTATTTATATATATATTTTTACTCAATGTAAATTAATTAAAGTTTCATCTAAATGTGCAATTGTGATAATGTAATATCAAATATTATATCTCCTTTTGAAGATACGTCATATATATTTTTAGGTTTAATTCGCGATATACCCATACCACTACGCACTATTCGCTGACGTTTCATAATATATAGTTCATCAGGACGAAATGAAAATACTCGCTCACCTATAACAGTGTAAACCTCATCCATTTGTAACAAATCCGCTATATTATATTCTAATGACACTATCACGTTATTGTTCTCATCTATTTCTAAGTTATCGGGTAAGATCGGATTACATTTCACGTACAAATCACAGCCAGAATTGTCATATACCAATTCGTGGTGCCATAGTGGGATAAGATATGTACGATCACCTATAACCAGTTTATATAGATTATCTTTCCACAAATCGTCTAATGATGGATTCAATAGTATTCGCTCATCGCCCTGACTTTTTGTTATCAGTATTTTCCTTATTTCTTCTATGAATATTTCGGGTATATACAGAATTTCTCTATTGAGTATCAGTAATTTGTATATATCCATAAGGATCATTTTGTCTATTGAATTAATGAAACGAACTGCCTTATCTTCACACATGTGAGATAATTTTGCTATAATTATATGAATTATAGGCGATTTGGAATTAAGAAATTCTTTCAAGAGGTCTACATACGGTAAGTTCTCCATCGGCGAATTATGATCGGAAAGATACTCATATGCCTCACGCACTAGACGGAATTGTTCGTTTGCATCGGGCGAGGAGTTCTTGTCTGGGTGGTAACGAAGCGCCTTTATCCGGTATTGTCGCTTTAATAATTCCGGTGTGATTTGTATCCTATTCTCTATTCCCAGTACATAACGGGCCCTCGTCTCGTCCATATTTGTATATTTTCACTATTAAATAAAACAAAATACTTTCTAAGTGATATATAGGGCGATAGTTATTATTATAGTATTTCAAAAACACATAGCAACGATCTAATATGTCGGATACATCATTATTATGCAAATCCTCATTTTGAATAAAATAATATAGTATATACCATACGCACTCCGATACATCTAAATTATAAATCAACATATCGTATATACAGTCACGAAATACGGCCATTGATATCTTTTCGCTGTTTTTCATTTCTGTTATTATGTTATCACATATGATGTTGAAAATGTCAGTGGGTATTTCTCCATCCCTAATCAGAGAAAACCCCTTTATCTCTTTGCCGTTTGTAATCTCATTTGCATCTATGCTGCGTAGTATATTTACGCATTGTAAATTTGGCCGACACGAATCGTGATTCAAACGAGATGTGCGGTTCATAAAATCTTCTTCTGAACGACTGCGATCTATCATTGAGTATTGCTCCTTTGTTGGTCTTCTTACATTGATAACGTGACACGCATTCTGTATATTATTTGGAATAAAACTGATGTGTTCTGTTATCAATATGAAATTTAAATGTATACCCATTCCATGCTGCTGCATGTAACTGTAAAATATCTCTAGTAATTCGGCATGTATCATATGGAAATTCTTACAAACGATCACCCCGCACTTTTCGTTTTTTACTGCTATTATGTCAGCTATTTGCGAGTATATATCTCGCCAAAGTATCTTTGAATTACATCCTAATAACGACATGTCTATTTCGTAGTGAATGTCACTTATATGATATGTGTAATCCTGTTTCTCAGTTTGCGTCGTGATCTTCTTGTCATATTTCAATCCAGACGGACTGTATTTTTGTAGGATACGGAGAACTTGCGAATACTTACCAACGCCCGGTGGACCATATACAATTATATTTCCCAGTTGCGATATTTGTTTTGGTAATGATTGTCTGATCGTTTCTAATTCCGGATGCATATTAAATCTGTTTGTAGATTCCAAATAATCCTCATAATGTGATTCGTAAAATTTCATTATGATATTAAATCGCGTAAACTTTAAGTGAATTGTATATTAATAAGATATGTATACTGATATGCTTGCAAATAATTCTATAATTGATACTACATATAATAACCCTAGCGCAAAGATGGGTATTATTGATGGTATATTTATTGGTATTGGAAGATATGATGTCGGAAATCCGAAAAGGACAATGAATGCTAGTAAGAATACATTCAAGCATATCAATATTTTAACCATATCTAGTTGTCTTAGTCTGGATTTACTTTTGTGTATCTTCTTATTTCCGTCATAGTTTGTAATTAATTTTATAGATGCTAAATTAAACGCCGAGGGTATTAGAATAAGATATTTTAGGTACTCAGTTACATCAATCTTAGTTATATTTTCTATAGTTTCCTTGATTGATTTTACTGGGCTTAATACTAAGAACTTATCCATAAATGGATTAGGGGTTTGTGTATTAATCTCTGATGCAAGTCCAAATATAAATAGAATTATTGTATAAAACATTGCTATCAATAGCGCCCATTCTAACTTAGGGTTGAATATAAACATACAGAATAGTATTTGAATTGCGATCCCATAATATAAAAAGAAACGTCCAAGATCCATTTTCCCCTATATCTTACTCGCATATTTTATATGTATCTCTCACCCACTGAATTAGAATTTCTGGCTTACAATACGTAAAACTTTCTTTGAACTTCTTTATATTGTAGAATTCAGGTTTCGCCATATTTGCACGCTTGTAGTATACGTATGGTCCATACTTGCCCGTTCTTACGCTAAAATCCTCATTCAATACCCGCAATACATTAGAATCCGTTTTGTCTGTCTTGGATAAGTGTGGGGTTATGTCCTCCAGCGTTAGTTCTGCGAATGGTTTCTTTATAAATGATAAGCTTTTCTTGTTCTCTCCCCATACAGCGTATATGCCGTATCTCCCATTGAGTATACTTAATTCGTTTCCATCCCATTCGCCGATCACACGCGAACTTTGTTGTGCTAATTCTGTTAGCTTGTACTCGCCAGCCTTCAATCGTTCCACATCTAATTTAATGTCCTTGTTAATTGATGTAAACTCCGATGATGTATTGTCACGAATCACTGGTCCATTCTTTGTAAATATCATGTCATGAGATTCGTCTATTTTGTAAGATGCTTTCTTTATAGGAACAATCATTTTTTTTATAGCATCATCACATTCACTACATATAGTATGCCAATCTGATCGGGATACAACGTCCAGGCGCGCTTCCATACTACTTGTATATCCATAAGAGAACAGTGGACCAAAATGCTCTGTCAAAAACTCAATAATCGTTATTCCTATCGGTTCTATTACGAGTTTATCCTTTTCATTACCAGCTGTTTTTTCTACCAACCGCTTCTCAACCTTGCCATTCTCCAATTTGTATTCGGTACAGGAGAACTTAGTCCCTTCCAGTTCTCTCTTTTTTACGTAACCGCGCTCTTGTATGGTATCTACTATAGACGCGAATGTTGATGGACGTCCGACACCCAGATCTTCCAGTTTCTTTATTAGACTTGATTCTGTATAGTGTGAATGTATATTATGGAATGCTATACGTGACTCTATCTTGTTGTATTTCACTTCAGGTTCCTTTATTGATTTCATATAAAAGAGTAAACCGTTTGCATCATCAACATCACACGATTGAGTCAGTTTCTTCCAACCAGAGAACACTGGTATTTCTATAGAATGCGAGTAGTGTAATTCGTCTGGTGCAGTTATCTTACATTCAACCGCTGTTGAACGGAAACAGCTCATACAGCTTTCTAGCGTAGTAAGCCATATTAGTTTATATAGTGACGCTATCTTACCTTCATGAGTTTTAGGTAGAACCCATACATCCAAGTGGGTAACACGGATTGCCTCGTGTGGATTATTCTCATTTTTATTCTCTAATTCATCCATTTTTCCGACGTAGGGTTCTCCATATGCGCTTGTAATGTGAGAACGAGCAATATCCAGGAAATCTTTGGAATATTTGGTGTTCTCTGTTCTCATGTATGTAATATAGCCTTCTTGATACAGTACCTGACATAGTGCCATTGTATCCCTGGGAGAAAGACGTAGTTGGTTACTTGCTACCTGTAGAAGTCGCGATGTATTCAGTGGCGCAGGAGGATCTTTTGTAACTTCCCTAGGAGAACCTATACTTAAGGTGTGCTTAAAATTAACTGATTTTACTAGAAAATCCTCAACTGCTCTATCTTCCAGTTCTCTGGATAGGTTGAATTCTATGTTCTTAGAAAAGAATCGCCCAGTCAATTTATGAGTCTTTGTTATGCTTGCGCTGTTCTTCTTGTCTTGTTCGTTGTCGTATACCAACCGAAGCGCCGGCGTCTGGCATCTGCCAGCTGATAGGCCATTCTCCTTATTGTTATATAAATACTTCCATAATACAGGTGAAATGCGAAATCCAACAATGACGTCTAGTATCTGGCGCGCAAATTGAGCGTGAACCAGGTCCATATTTATGGTTTTCTTATTTTGGATTGCACTACATATCGCAGTCTGCGTAATTTCGTGGAATATGATTCTATGTGTAGTCTCAGTTGGTAACCCGAATGTATCACATATGTGCCATGCGATCGCCTCGCCCTCGCGATCATCGTCTGTAGCTAATATAATATTTGTTTTAGAGAACTCACCAATAATCCGTTGCATTTGATTTACGTGGTCTTGTTTCGTCGGTATGATAGAGAACTTTGGTGAATAATTGTTATCAGTATCAATAGACTTCAACCCATCTATTGTTCGGATGTGTCCGTTGCTCGCAATACACTTATACTGAGAACCTAAGAATCCCTCTATCTTAGCACATTTGGACGGCGATTCCAGTATCAGCAGCCATATGGCATCGCCTTTTGTAAACACCGTCTCTTTCTTTTGGGTACGGGCGTATTTTCTTGGGGGCATAACTAATTTATATATAGTTATGTCTCTGTATTTATTTATGTTGATTACAAATCCCTTATTTTGCGTTCAACTTGATCTAGTAGTTTCATGAAGGGCGTCTCGTTCTTATTGTGTACTAACGAGTCTGTTATTTGAGCGACCACACGCGAAAAGGTCTCTCCGTTTACATACAACCATGCATTGTATAATCCGAATATTAACAGCGTCATTATAACGTCGGATCGTCGTATCGGTTCTCCCCTAAGTAGATATAATGGTATTATTTTTATAAGTAAGTTAGTTAGTCCAAACCGCATTAATGTACCTATGGGTGTACCTAGATATGCTATATAAGAGAACATTGCTATGTTCTCAAGGATACCAAATATCAATGCAAATTTCGGACTTATATCAGTAAACTTTATAGCGTATGCTAAATACCAAACTAGTATCCAATATGAAAATATGAAATCTAAACGCATATATAATATATGTGGATTTTTAAACACTGTAACGTTTTTGTGTGATTCGCCTTCTAATCCTGTGTTTCTTCGTCTTTCCTCCTCCGCTCAAACTCTTTGCGATTTTTAATAGACGTTTTATTTCCGACTTAAGCGCATCAAGTTTTGATATGCGAGCTTTTATCTTTTCTATCTTTACACGATGGCTATCTGTATATGAATCTAATTTGAGTGATTTTAACTCATTTATATCATTTTCTATCTCTTCTATCTTGTGTTTTAGGTCTATAATCTTATCAACTACTTTCGTTCTCGCCTCTTTTAATTGAGCTTTTAATTCAGCTTTCAATTTATTCTTCTCATCTTCTGTATAAGATTTCGTAGCTGAAGCCGAAGCTGCACGCGCTGTAGTTTGAGAGCTTGACATCACCTATAACATATAACAATATTAGAAATCCTGCTAAAGTTAAATTATGACATTGCATTTAATGAATCCATATAGAAAGACAATCATATAACTATATGCATGTATCAACTCATAGTAGAGAACCGACAGTTCGCATTTTACCATTTTGATTCAACTGAACCCGAACGCTCTAACCCGATATTGAACGCGCTTTCTATAGAAACGCATAAGCTGTTTTCAAATGACGTTTTAGATCATACTGGCGATCTGATTTATTCCTATATTCGCGCCGGAGAACTTATTCCAGGCGTTTTGATATTGAACGGAAACCGGACTTATGGTAAAAATGAAACGGGTAAACGTGCGCTTTATAAATGCATTCCGGATAACCGAGAACTGCCTCCGTTTTTGGTGCCGTATGAATTAAAGCTGGGGTTCTCCAAGGATATAAAAAATAAGTATGTTGTTATTAAATACGATCATTGGAACGATAAACATCCTAGGGGTGTAATTACAGAAACGATTGGCGACGTTAACTTGATGTCTGCGTATTATGAATACAGATTATATTGTAGAAATATTCATGATTCTATTTCTGAGTTTACTAGCAAAGTGAGAGAACTTACTAAGGATCGCGAAGGCGCATATGCGTCTATCCGGTCCGATCCGAGATTCCACATTGAGTCGCGGTTGGACGTACCTGTATATTCTATTGATCCGGAAGGGTGTACCGATATTGACGACGCATTCAGTATTCAACCTCTTATTGGAGAACCTGGATATAAAATTAGTATTTATATTGCAAACGTATATGTGTGGATTGAAACGCTAGGTTTATGGGAGTATATAGCAAACCGAGTATCTACTATCTACCTACCGGACAAGAGGAGAACTATGCTTCCAACCATTCTCTCAGAAAATCTATGTAGTTTATTGAAACATCAATCGCGCTTCGCATTCTGTATGGATGTATTCGTTAACCCAGATGGGATAGTATCAAGAGAACCTGAATTCAGTAATGTAGAGATCTCGCTACATTCCAACTTCGCATATGATGAACCCCGGCTGTTATCTAATCCAAACTGCAAAGAATTTATGGATATAACTCGGAAGATGGATCCAAATATTAACGACACGCACGAACTTATAGAGTATTGGATGATCTATATGAATTCGCGATGTGGAGAACGTTTAGCTTTGGCGAAAGATGGAATTTTTAGGACGGCTACTATTAACGAGAATACTACAAACAAGTTGAGAAACATCATTCGTAATTGGAATGATGTGAATTGTAAGTACTCAACATACTCGGATGGCGCGGACATAAGCCACCAAGTTTTGAATATCGGTGCGTACGTACACATCACTAGTCCGATCCGTAGGTTAGTTGACCTATTGAATCAGACAATTTTTATTCAGCGCATTGGAATGTGTGAGATAAGTCCGGCCGCTGAAAGGTTTACTGAGAACTGGAAACAAAAAACAAAATATATAAACGACAAGACTAAATCAATTCGGAAAACACAGAGCGAATGTGAATTAATGACATTACCCGCGGAAACATTTGAACTAGAACACAACGGCGTAGTATTCGGGAAGAAGCTATTGGATAATGATATTTACCAATATTCAATTTATGTAGAGAACCTCAAGATCTTTGGAAAAGTGAAATCGCAATTAGATTTACCTGAGTATTCAGATGTTAAATTTAATATATATTATTTCGGAGACGAATATGATAGTAAACGTAAACTGAAATTTAAAATATCTGACTCTTAATAGTAATATAATAAAATATATAATTATTACATAGGAATGGTTCTCACTCTAGAAATAATTCTAGACGAGTTTGATGAATGTAGCAAAAAATGCGATTCATATGTAAAACCTAACCGTGATTACATGAACGAATATTTTCGTTTTAAACAAAAGGGTCGTAAACTTAGCAGATATCGCAGAAATATGAGTCGTCGGAAACGATGTTTGTTGCAGAGATGTAAGAAACAAACGCGACGGTTGTATTCTAAATTTCCAGGCACTAAAACGAATCCATAAGAACAATTGTTATTTTTATTTATTATAAATAAATAAAAATTAGTAAACGACTTTAAACTTTGGTTGTTTTGGTTCTATTGATATTAATGTCTTCAGAATACGAGGCATTTCATTACCAATATTTACATTTTCCGTTTGTATTACATTAGCGTAAATAATGCAATCACCTTTCTTTAAGTTACAGGTTGTTCCATTATTGAAATTGTAATATCCATTGACATCGGTTAGTGCTATGTCTAACGAGAAGTTATTGTCCTGCTTTTGTAATAACGCGTCATTTTTTGTAATTTGATGATAAAGATAACCGTATATAAATATAGAAAACTGGTCTAACGATACACTATAATACGAACAAATTTTTGGTACTACCTTATTATTTATAAAATACTCTAGATAACTAATTACAGCCACCATTTTATTTACATCTAGCATTATCGTGGTTGTAATATTATTTTTTATTATTTCTTCGCGCATCCAATCACATATAGATGGAGTAAGTTCGCTCTGCAATGAAATAATATTCAAAAAACGATTTGTTTGAGTATTATCCTTTGCGAAGGATGCGAGTTCGCGCGTAATCCGGTCAGTCATCTTATCCGTGATGCGTTGAATTTGATATAGACCATTAGTTTGAATTATATCTGCATATTTAAGATCAAATTCTCCATTATATAAAAGGTTGTTGTAGAATTCAAAGTCTAATTTCTGCGAAACGTTAATTTCCTTGATTGCAATATCATTCGTTAATTTATCCTCGGCGACGGATATACGAGTAATTTTTGTTGCATCACCACCAATAATAGTAAAGAATGTGTCAGCTGGAATATAAAATAGATTATTCTTGCGTAATGGCGCAATATATAATTTACAATTCTCATTAAATTCCTTGTATTTTTTAGTTTCGCCAGATATATTTGTAATGACAACTACGCCGTTTACGTCGTTATCCGAACATAATAACCACGAGGTTTCATTGGTCTTACCTTCATATGGTACGATATTAAATGAATCATCAACTGTAATTAAGCGAGGAACGTCCATTATATATGGACGTTCCTGTGTATTTATCTCTATATTGTTGTAGTTAAGAATGTTCTGTTGTGTATATCCAACCGGTAATTATGTATTTGTCCGATGATACGGGCATTTTTCCACAATGAGGGAACGTCCAGGATGCCGGAAACAATATTAGTTTTCCAGCTGTTGGTTTTACTTGATATTTGCCATCAAATGCAGTTTCGCCGCCTTCGGTTACGTCGTTTAAATACCATAAGTATGTCATAAAACGCTTGCGTTTACTATCCCATTCAATCATTGAATCATTATGATAAACGTAACGACCTTGGTTAGCTGTGTATTTTTGAGCCATAAAACTATCAGTAGTTATATTTGGAAAATTAATCCGGAAATCATTGTAAGTGGAGTGATTATTTGAGCTTTTGAAATCTTCTACATTATTCAATTGTGTAAGAAATGTCTTTAAATTCAGATGTAATTCATTTCGCAACGTGCTTGTAATTCTATCCCATTCGCTACTTCGTAATATAAGATCTTTAGTATGTTTTACATCGCGATTAACACCTCCTAGCGTCATGCCATCGTATTTATCTTTAGATTCTTCATACTTAGAAATGATTTCACCACACAACTCTTTGGACAATGAATTTGGATTAGAGTAAATATATCTGGTGTACGTATCGCCTTTAAAATCATCCCCAATAGTTATCATACTAATAAGATCATAACAAGAAAAGACTTTAAGTAAGTAAAAATAATAACAAGATTATTTTTTGATACCGAGCATTGGCCGTTTATCGTACTTGAACTCAGAGAAAGATCCATTTTTATCAACATAGTGCAAGAATACTTGTATATGATTGTCATAAATACAAGCGTCTCTCCAATGAGGAAGCTCGTCACCTTTGTAAATACACATATCTCCTGCATTCAAGACTAATTCAATATCCTTATCATTTGAATGGAATGAGATAGGCCATGGAGCATCATTATTACATTGAATACAAAGAGTAGCAGAATACTCACAACTAGGTCGGTCGGTGTGCTTGGCTAAAATAGAATCCTTGTAATAAATTCGCATATAGGAATAAGTAGGCAACAATTCAATACCCAATTGTTCTTCCATAACCGGTTTCAATAAGAGCAATAATGATTCAGTAAAGAGAGAACCATAGTAAGAAAATGAATTAGGGCTTTGCGGATCACTAAGAGCGAACAAATTAGGTAATGTATTGTGATTATAACACATGACATCCTCTAACATTTTACTCTGAAACTGCAATAAGGAAACAGTTTCCTTGGATAATACATCGCGCACAACAGCGTACTTGTTATCTTTGAATGTCATGTATATATCATATAAGCTAAAAATTTGTTTATATGATTCTCTGAAAAAAATAAAAAAGGGAACGAATCCCATTTTTATGTTTTTTATATTTTATATCAATACCTGTTTAATAATTTACTCCTCAGTCAAGGAGGGGGTAAGGGGGAACCATTGGTTCCCCCTGTAATTAGCGACAGGTAGGAAGTCGTCGTTATGAATAGAGTTAGGGTCATAAAGAAGGTTGTTATCTTCATCAAGAAGGAAGGTCTTACCATCGGGGAAGGAGATAGGTCGTAGATTGAGGGTTTCAGTTTCCTCATCGTGAGGGGAACCTACGGTTCCCCTTGAACCCCTCCCTTCCTCGTTGTCAGAAGTGAGCTCGGGCTCAGGCTCAGCAGGCTTGGTGTCCTTCTTGGCAGGCTTCTCTTTCTTGGCAGGCTTCTCTTTCTTCTCAGCCAGCTTGGCCTGCTCCTTGAGAAGCTTCTCGGCAGCCTTGGCATCCTCCTTAGCCTTCTTCTCGGCCTCCTTGGCATCCTCCTTGGCCTTCTTCTCGGCAGCCTTGGCATCCTCCTTAGCCTTCTTCTCGGCAGCCTTAGCGGCCTCCTTGGCCTCTTTCTCAGCAGCCTTGTCGTTCTTCTTGACAGGCTCCTCGGTTACTACGGCAACCGCCACTTCCTCCGCTGAAGGGAGGGGGTTAGGGGGAACCGCAGGTGCCGCCTTTTTGACGACCTTTTTCTTGGGAGGCTCAGCGACAGCTACAACCACTTCCTCCGCCGTCAAAGGGAGGGGGTTAGGGGGAACCGTAGGTTCCCCCTTTCGGAGGAGAGTCCTGAGTTCGGCGCCAGGGGCGATCTCAGTCTGCGCGGCAGCGACGATCTCGGCAACAAGAGCATCCTGCGGATCGGTGACAACCTCAGTCGCCTTCTTGCCCTTGGCCTTGGGCTTCTTCTCAGAAGGCTCTTTCACCTTCTTCTCCTTCTTGGCCTTAGGAGGAGGCTTGTTGTGCTGCTTGATGAGAGCCTTCATCTCAGCAGTAGACGTCTTGAGCTCGTTGAAGAACAAGTCAAACATCTGATTCTGTTCCTCGGGAGAGAGGAACATCTGTAGGGTATCGCGCGCGGCGGCAACGACAGCCTCATCGGCATTCAAACGCTGGATGAACCAGTGTCCGAAGACCAAGAACTTGGAATACTTTCCGGCAAGAGTGATCTTCTTGACCTTGGTGTTGACAATCTCAGCAGACATGTTAGTGTTGGTGTTGGTTTTTTAATAGTTTGTTAGACTAGGTGATTCAATAAAGTAACTGAGAGAACCTGAATCAATTTTCTATGTTTCAACACAAAAAAGGGGAACCCAGGTTCCCCTTGAACCCCTCCTTCCGTTGCGGGAAGGGGTTGTTTATCCTTCCGTTATAACGGAACCGGTTTCTCAATATGTTACTCATTTCTTGATATGTCACTCATTTCTCGTTTCGTTTATATGCTGTTATATTGGATTATTACAGCATATTATATTGTCGGGTTCTCTCCTATAGTAAGATTGTTGTGTTCTCTCCTATAGTAAGATTGCCGGGTTCTCTATGGCGTCTTGAGATCCTTCAATGCGATGACCTTGTTAAGTTCTCTCACGACCCTCGGATACAGAGTATCGCGTTCATACCCTGCGACAGAGTTGCGCTGCATAGTTACGCACTCATTGGAGAACTGGGAATTGACATTTGCGTATTCTGGGTTGTTTTTCTTCCAATCACTGAGAGTTCCCATGCTCTTCCTAGTTACTTCTTGTATAGCACTCCGCATTTTGGTATCGTCGGTCTCTTTATTCCATTCATTGTTCTCTTTAATATACACAGTCTCTCGTTTCAGATCGGTGCAGTGGATTGGGCGTTCATGTATTCCCAGTTCCTTCAAGTGATCCATGAGTATTTTGGAAATCCCACCGACGAACCCTAATTGTCCTGTATTTGTAAGGTCTTCGCGCGATACTTCAATGCTCTCTACAAAATCCTTGAAATTGATCGCGTTCTTACAATCCTCATTGAGGAATACGCTCAAATTGAATGTCTTGTTATGGGAATTCGTTGTATTGTGCGTTCCGTTCTTACAAAGCTCAAGTACTTGTTTTTGTAGCGCCTCATTTTGACGTTGTGTTTCTTGGTTGCTTTTTATCATTTCATTTACTAATCTTTCAAATATTTGATTTTCTACTGCCGGAGGACACACTACAGGCTCTGTAGGAGATATGATTGGTTGAGATACAACTGGAGCAGTACAAGTTCTCTTGTGTCTACATAATCCCGAGTTATATTTATATGTATTGTTGCAATTGCCGCACGTATAATGCGATTTTTCGGTACCATTATTACCATTCTCGTTACCATTCAGATGTTTACGGGTGGATAAATGTTTATTATAATCAAATTTATTAGAGCATTTATAGTCACATTGTTTACACAAGAATTCTTTAGCGATTTTTTGCGATTTTTCGTTACCATTTTTTTCCATATAATGGTAATGAGAAAATCGTCTAAATGGTTTTCCGCGAAAATATAAAAAATATTATGCTGTCAGTTTTTTCGGCGACGAATTGAATTTAAAGCATTATGCTTTGAGTGTGATTTTTGGTCCTGGATCCGTTTTGTATATTTGATTTTTGGACATTTTATAAATGTCCATTTTTTTTTACAACCTATTAATAATGTTCATGGAAAAAACAATTCCAACACTTATTGATTTTCCTACTTAAAGAAAACACGACCAAGGTTCTCTCGGACAAAATTGAATTTGTGAATATGAATATACAGTATATCACACTCAAATATGGATAAAACAATCGTAGAACTCAAGACGCTGTGTAAGGAACGTAAGATTAAAGGGTTTAGTGGCAAGACCAAGAAGGAACTCTGTGATCTACTAGGAGAACCTACGGTTCCCCCTAACCCCCTCCCTTCAACGGAAAATCATATCATAGCGCCGGTAACTGGACTCCAGATAACGGAAGTGCACGCAACGGATATCAACCGTTTCTTTGTAGACGGTCATGCTCCAAGTGGCGATAGCCCTATCCTACAAGGCGATTCACTGAAAATCCTCCCCACATTGAAATCGGAATCAGCACAGATCATTATAGCAGATCCGCCATACAATATCGGAAAAGACTTCGGAAACAATAGCGACAAACAACCTATGGATGAATACCTAGTATGGTGCGAACAGTGGATCAAGGAATGTATACGTATTTTGAAACCAAATGGCACAATGTTTATATATGGATTCAGCGAAATTCTGGCAATGATTTACTCAAAGATCCCCCAAACTTACGGGGGCTCCACGCCAAGCGGGGGGTCGGAGGGGGGCGGCAGCCCCCTGCATACACGCTGGATCGTGTGGCATTATACCAACAAAACGGTTCCCTCGCTCCACTTCTGGCAACGCACGCACGAAAGCATAATCGTCCTATGGAAATCCGACAAGGTCTTTCACCGAGACGATGTGAGAGAACCTTACACCGATGGTTTCCTGAATGGTGCTGCAGGGAAGGAACGAAAGGCGACGAAAGGTAGATTCTCCAAAGGAGATAAAACAACAACTTACGAAGCACATGCGAACGGAGCTCTACCTAGGGATGTCATCAAAATCCCAGCACTCGCCGGAGGCGCAGGCATGAATGAACGTGTAGATCATCCGACGCAAAAACCCTTGGCTCTGTGTGATAAGTTGATCCGTTCGTGTCGTCAACCGGCAACGGAAGGATACGTCCTTGTGCCTTTCGCGGGCTCGGGAAGTGAGTGTGTAGCGGCAAAAAAAAATGGTATTCCGTTCATCGGAATTGAATTGAATCCTGTGTATGTGAAATTGTGCGAAGACCGCATAAGGGGAACCGATGGTTCCCCTTAAACCCCTCCCTCGGTCGGCGCCGGAGGCTGGGACGCGCGTTCCCCCTTAATTGCCACCTTGAGCGCATCAATAGTATTAATCTGTGTCATATAAGGGAGAACCGCCGACTTCTTCGTCCAAAATCCCTGCTTCCCCTGAAATGTAACAATTTTTTTATCGCGAAGTTCTCCCATCAACACCGACTTGTGAATCCCCCAAACCTTCCATCCGTGGAAGTCCAACACCGCGAACAACGCATAATCGTAATCGTGATCCTCCTCCAAGTGCTGCCACACGCAGTCATCCTTCCCCGCCCAGTAGCGCGCGCACTTAATCTCAATCTTGACCCCATCCAACGTCGCATCATTCTGTGTAGATGTCCTAGGACCCAATCCGAAGATCTCGCACATCATCTTTTCGGCAACCGAACCGAATGGCTTGGACTCCAGTTCAACCAACTGGAGAACCTCAGCAGATGCGCCCATCCGCTTGTAGTGTTTCAACTGTGTCTCTTTAGCCGCAATGGCCTGAAAGGTTTTCGTATTCTTCCAAGAAGCACACGAAAGAATGTCGCTAGCAGCGACGCAAGAAGGAGTTAGAAGGTTCATTGTAATGTTCGTGGAAAATTAAGTACTTCAAATAAAAACGAGAGAACCTGGATCAATTTTAACCACTTTTAACACAAAAGTCCCATTTCTCAATATCCTACTCATTTCCCGATATGTCACTCATTTCCCGATAAGTATTCCCAATTAATAAGCGAATAGGTTCTCTCTATTACCTTGGGTTAGACCTTGGTAGGGTGGCTCGGTTGCTGGGTCGCAACGGATTGCCGGGGACATCAGTTGCCGAGGAGTAATATACACGCCCACGACCCAAGATTTTTAAATGACCTAACATCATGACCTAACATCATGACCTAACATCATGACCTAACATCATGACCTAACATCATGACCTAACATCATGACCTAACATCATGACCTAACATCATGACCTAACATCATGACCTAACCCCATAACCCAATACAATCCAATAAAATAAACTCAACCGCGGAAATAAACATATAAAAACAAAAATATACACAATAAAACATGATAAATATATACGAACCAAATATAGCCCCATACACCAAGTCGGCTATAGACGCAATCAATTCAGGCTGGATATCAAACCATGGTACCTATGTAGAGAAATCCAAAGCACTGATCCAAACCACCTTCAACATCAAACACGCAATCCTTATGGCAAATGGCACCTGTGCCACACACTGCATGTTCCTGGCATTGAAATACAAGCACCCAACAATCAAGACCATATACGTCCCAAACAACGCATATGTAGCGGCATGGAACGCAACCCTGATGACATACGAACAATCACAGTTACGTGTAATGAAAATGGACGAAAACACGTGGAACATAGACACGGACGAAATCACCAAACTCCAACCCAACTCCGCGGTATTGATCGTCCATAATCTAGGTAACATAATCAACGTCCCCAAGCTCGCCGAACGGCGCCCCGACCTAGTTTTCATAGAAGACAATTGCGAAGGATTCACCGGAAAGTACAATGGAATCTATGCAGGTACATCCCCAACAACCCTCTGTTCTGCGGCATCGTTTTATGGGAACAAGATCATCACCACGGGAGAAGGTGGCGTCTTCATGACTCAACACACAGACATCTATGAATATATCAACCGAGTCTATTCCCAAGGGATGTCTAGCACCCGATACTTGCATGACGTCCACGCGTACAATTATCGCATGACGAACATAGAGGCAGCCTTCCTATACGATCAACTCGTTGATCTCAACACGATTATCCTCAAAAAACAACAAGTTTTCCAACAGTACCGACAAATGTTCTCTCAACTCCACTTAATCAAACTATTTTCTATAGAGGAGGGCACCACCCCCGCCAACTGGATGTTTGCAATCCGTATCCCTAACAACCCCAAAACGATCCCCGAAACAATTGAATTCTTCCGACAACACTCTATAGATATCCGACCATTCTTCTATCCGATTCACCGACACGAGCATCTAACGACCATCGTATCACCCAAATCCGACCCAATATCAGAACTCCTTAATCGCGAGATAATTATGTTACCATCATCACCCAGCCTCACACAGAAACAGCGATACCAGATCATAAACACAGTCATCAAATACCTGTTACATATTCAGAACATTACCATCCAACAAATAACCCCAGAGAACAAACATGAAATATACACAAACTTCCTGTCGCAAATCCAAGACAAAAACTTCCGGTATTTCTCCAAACGAACAGAGGAGTGCATTGATCTACATACTTATAGCATCGTGTTACAAAACACCAACACCAACACCACCACCAAAGAGTACATCGGGTACGCGCACATCGATCAAGGATGGTTCGGGATTTACGTGAAACCATCACACCAGAATCAGGGTCTAGGTTCTCTTATAGTCCAATATATTCTAAATTATTGTAGAGAGAATGACATCAAGCATCTCCAGTTAGCTGTAGACAAAACGAACGAAAGAGCAATTCGTCTGTATGCGGCAGGGGGCTTCGCCCCCCTGCAACCCCCCCCAGAAGAACAATCTTACTATGTGATGGATAACCCAAGCCTACGGCAGGGGGCTTTGCCCCCCTGCAACCCCCCGCCCGATGAAACATATTATAATCCAAGCCTACGGGGGCTGCCGCCCCCCGTAAACCCCCCGCTTGGCGAAACTTATAACCCAAGCCTCGCAGATATATCATGAGTGTCATAGAATACTGTCACCCCACCTTCCACAGCGGGGGGCGTGCGGGGGGCGGAGCCCCCGCAGGGGGAAGTCCCCCATACAAGCGTATTATCATAATGAAAAGCATCCCGGATCCTACTCAAATCTTTTGACGAAATTATATGAATTTCATCATAAATATAAGACAATCGCCGTATGGGCTCTATAAACAACAACAGATCCTCACCCTCCACTTCAATCTGCAGTGAAAATCGTCGGATTTTATAACTCTTCTGTTCTCTCAATTCCGAATTGGAAATCAAATTAATCTTATTCTTGATTCGGAAGCGCACATCATTTGTCACGATACACTCACGACACAACCTAGTATATTCAACATCCGAAATCACACCATCACGGAGCACATCCATCTGGGTCCAAATCAAACGATTGGTCGCCAGCATAGATTCATAAAGTTCCGCATATCGGACAATGAAATCCTTCAAAATCTCATATAGCGCAGAATACTCCTTCTCCACATCCAACTTCCGCGCATCAGTAATGTTCTCACATTTGATCTGTAGAATACTCAACTTATCAATCGCCTCGCCCAACGAAACTGGTAATAAATACATATTATTCTATTCTACTATAGTATATTAATAAGCGAAAACATGAACGCATATCTACTATCGCATAATGGTTTAGAAAACAACATAACAATGGTCGGTGCCATAAATTTCCTGTTACAGTACTACGATAATGTATATTTCTTTTGCAAAGACACCGACAAGGAAAACATAGCCGCATTCTTCCCCAACAAACCAGTGCATATACTCGCATTCCCCACGGCTAGAGAATTCGTAGAACCACACTATGCAATAAAAAAGGCAGCAACAAACCCAGCCAATGACATATTCGTTTGTGGATTCGCACACAAGCATATCGCACAACATCGGAGGGTCCAAAATCCAAAGTTCCTAGAATACACCCCTGATGATAAAAACTATACAATCAAACCAGAGTGGCAGCATATCCAACAATTCTATAGAGATGCACGAATGGATATGTCCGTATATTACGAATACTTTGACATACCGAGCACAGATCAATCCATCCAAGAAACAAATATAATATTCGTACATACGAAATCCACTATAGACTTAGATTTAGTAAACAACAATGATACCATCATCATATGCGCGAACAAGAACATGTACTCTGAAACACACCCAAAATATGAATTAGCAAACAAATACGTAAACCAACCTATCAGTTCCTATGCGGATGTAATTAAGAACGCAAACGAGATACATATAGCAGACTCATACTTTTCGTCAATCGTATATCCACTTCAACAGACAAACCGCCTTAAGGCAACTAAAGTAGTAATATACGACAGATAATCAACCTTTATATTTGGTTCAACCTTTTCTAAAGGTTGGTTTGGTTCAACCTTTTCTAAAGGTTGGTTTGGTTCAACCTTTGTTAAAGGTTGGTTTGTTAAAGGTTGATTTGTCAAAGGTTGATTTTCTAAAGGTTGATATATATGGAAAACGAAACCGCATACCTACTCACATATAATGGTTTAGGTGATTACATAACTATGATCGGAGCACTAAATTTCCTATCAAACCATTACAAACATATCTATATGATATGCCGTGTATCTAGCATAGAAAATATGAAATTATTATTACCAGACAAACCAATCACATATATACCACTACAACCAAGTGGTTATGGTTTAAAAGAATACAAACATTTATGGAATGAGATAACCCAATGTATAAAAATAATTCGTGAAGTACCAATCAACAGCGATATTCTGATATGTGGTACCGAACAAGTGAGAAGTAGTATATTTAAATCAAGAATAACAAACCGAGCACTTTTAAATTACATTCCAAATGATAAACATTATTCAATAAACCAAGATTGGCCCCATATCCGAGATTTCTATAAGAATATCGGTCTAGATCTATCAATATACTACGAGTATTTTGACATACCATCCCCATTCCCATACACAAATGCACCAAACATCACCGAGGAATACAATATTATTTTCGCACATACAAAGGCAAGTGACTGTGAGATACAAATACCAGATGTTATCGCAAAATACACCGGCGATGAAAATACCATCATCATCTGCGCCAATAAAAATGTATACCCCACAAATCACCCCAAATATGAACTCGCAAACCAATACGTAAATATACCTATAGCGCATTATATAGATATAATCAAACGAGCGACCGAGATCCATATAGTAACATCCTGTTTCTCCTGCATTGTCTATCCACTCCAACAAACGAACCGCCTTAGTGCAAAAACGGTAAAAATTTACGACCGTACGCCAGAACCGAAAAAATCATATAAAATGAGGATGCAATTCGGTATGTAAGAATGTATCAGTACAATATATAAAACGCATGTCTTCATTCGCACAACAAGCCGGTAGAACATGTGCGGAGTCAGGCCATGCTTGCGCACCGGAAGTAATGTTTGCAGGTGGCTACATAAACAAAAGAAAAAAAGAAGCAATTGAATGCGACCCGGAGGTCTGTATACCAGGTTTAGGTACACTACCTTCTAGTGTATTGAATATTCTAAACAAACCTAATGATAATAAGTCGCTTCTAAGAAGGTTATTGGATGGAAGTTTCATACCATCATTCGGACCAGCCGGTCAATCAGCTGATTATAACGCACCAACACCAACAACACCACAAGAAAAATATATATGGGCTGTATGGCTGAATAATGATGATACAAAGTCCAGTATACAAGAGTTTTTAAGTGCAAATGGCAATACAATAGACGAGAAACCACGTATATTATTATATATAGTACCTACGGGTAGCCATTATGTACTCATAAACAAAGATGGAAAAATAGATGATCCGTCCAGGAGAGAATATCAAATAGAATTTGCTAGTATTCCAACAATCCCGTATTATTATACACTTATACTAACAAAACCAGATAAGATTGTAAGCGATGACGATAAAATAGCTTTTATGAATAGTAGCAACCCTAATTTACTTGAATTAGAGAAACGTATGGTAGAACTATTAGTTTCGCAATCGCAATCACAATCACAATCAGAATTAGAATCAGAAAAGAGAAAACGGTTACGTGAATTGGAAGAAAAAAACGCTGAAATTTCAAGACAACTTGAAGAACTAGAAGAACGATCTTATAAAAGAGGAAAACGCGGCGGTAAAACAAATACAAAGAAAAAATATAGAGCGAAAACCACAATATCAACAAATAAGTATGCCAAACGACATAGAATACGACGAAGTCGTCGTAAATCTCAAGGTAATCGCATCAATAACGGTAAACACTAAACTATATACGAAAGGCGCCTACCTCAATATAGAGCAGCATTCTATCGTACCGGAGAGTGTGCGCCGATGGTATCGCCAAGATAGCCGCGACGAGTCTATCAAGCGGATTGATAGGACGATCACAAAGGCCATCGCATATTTAGCTAAGGAACGGGTAATGTATCAGTATCTGAAAGAGGCAAAAGTCGGCATATTGAATATGAAGGAAACGTACTCTATATGCATACAGACAATGGCAAGACTAGACACGATCCTTGACAAGATAGATTTGGTTTGTGTCGGGCAGGAAAAAATTGATGCAAACAGCAACCCAGATCAACAATCACACCCACAGCAAATCACCAACACCATCAAATCAAATGGGAAACACAACTAGCACGACGACCGAGGACGTCTATGAGGAAGAGACAACCGTAACGCAAGAAGAACCCACAACCAGGGTGGCGTACGGTAGCGAAGCAATACAGAGCACCCGTATAGGAATCTTGGATGAGAAAGAAATCGCAAGATGGGGGGCGTACGGTAGCGAAGCAATACAGAGCACCCGTATAGGAATCTTGGACGAGATTGAGGACAAAGAAATAGCAAGATGGGGTACCTCAATCGGGGGGCGTGCGGGGGGCGAAGCCCCCGCATTAATGGATAAGATCCACACATCTACCTCCATAGAAGACCGCATCCAAATACTGAGCGGCGAGATGATAAAAAGAGGCCTGGAAACGGAAGAATCATTCAAGCGCCTACGCTCCTACGAAAAAAAACGCAGCGAATATAGGTGCTTGATGGAGGAATTAGCCAGATACTATGATAGACAAACGGCACTGGGCCTACCGATAGAACAGCCGGTATTAAAGACGGGGGTATACATGCAGCATGTGATACTACTATGAAATGCTGATGTGAAACGCTAATGTGAAACGCCCATGTGAAATAATAACAATAACACACAAACTTTTTTATTGAATAAAATTGAAAAAACCCAGCACATCAACAAACAGTCACACAACAAGAAACCATGGGAAACCTATTCCAAAGACAAACCCAATCGTTCAACGTCCAGGATGACCGCGAAGCAATGGATATAATATTGGAACTGTCCGAACAAAAGATGAACGAAGGAGATTACCTTAAGATATCCAAATGTCTTAAGGTGATCCACGAAACAAAAGCACAGAACATAGTATCCACGTATAAGATACTAAATTCAAATATGATAGAACCCGATTCGTTATATAGACTAACCTACGACGAAACAATCCAATTAATGCGCGCGAGATACAAGGACTATTATGAATTCTGTATTGTAGAACTGGAAGAATATATCGCCGAAGATCAAATACTTTTGCGACAAATAACCAAGGATAAGAAGGAGGCATGGACCCAGTTAAAAACCAAGCGCACGGACAAATCAAACCAAGAACACAAAGAACTGGTACGAAAGGAAAAATTCACCAAGGCAAATATAGATAGACGTATCGCGGAAATCCAGAAATACGAGGGTATACTAGAGGAATTCAACGCGGGAAATTACACCCCAGTCCACCTTTGAGTCCACCTTTGGGAAAGGTGGAGCCAAACTCTCGCACTAGAGATCTCACCATTCGCCTTTCCAAAGATTTGGCGCCACCTTTCCCAAAGGTGGCTTAGCTACACCGTTCATCAAATATACATGTCAATATACCCTGTAAAAAGGCAAAGAAAAACATTACAAATACGATCTTAATCCAATCTTTTTTAGTTGGCATATCAAACTTGATTTCGCCATTACTATGCCGTCCAATATTATAATGTATCAGGTTCTCAAACATATTCACAACCAAGTATACACAGAATGAAACCAACAAGAGCCGAATGTTGGTAGCTTTACTAAATAAAGAGTACATATATATTAATAAAGAAAATATAAACATATTCCGTATCAAACCCTAATGGAATCAATATTAAATAATATCAAGGATAACAATGTATATATATCACTAATAATCAGCGCAATAAAATTCAAAACAAAACACCAAGTCCTCTATGAATACCTCAACAACATGTTTATTCCAGAAAAAGACAAAGAAGAGATCCTCCAAATCTTCCAAAAATCCCAGCGAACCTACAGCGCGTTATCCCAACTCGCCAAAATATACAAATCCAAAACAGCAAAAACGACAATATCCACGGACTTATATTTGAATGAAATACCCAAAGACCATAGGAACGCCATCTGCATACACGCCAACGCAACCAACTATTGGTTCATGATCGGCGACCTATGCAATCATATTCTCGCCGCATTAACAAACTCCCCCTATTACTTCGCAGAACCAATACCTATCAAGAATCCATATACAAATATCCCATTCACCCAAGCACAACTCTATACAATTTATTTCAAAGTCCGCGCCAGTACATTCCTACTTCCCATCCTATTCCATAAATTCTTCCTCTGTGAATTTGATCTGATACAGTTCCGCCTAGACAACGAAGCCGAAATCCGCGAAAGCTTCATACGCAGATATATCCATGTATCCGAGGAATCCGTACTGCATAGTGAAATTCTAGTAATGTTATTCCATCACCGCCGCCGAAATAAGAAAATCCATCCGACCATACCGAAACCCGAGTTCATAAAAATAATGCGCCCTTATTTCTACCTATACATGGTATCAAAATATCATATTTGTGGTCTGGAAAAGGTAGCAGTAGCAAAGGATTTACTATACGATAGATTGGAGACATTATTTGAATTAAATCCACAGTTCGGTCGTATGTACCTGAAACGAAGGGGAAAAATCAGCTATGACTTGGAACATCCGAAGTTCGGGCTGAACGACGCAATTCAATCATTATCACTATCTCTATCACTTTCATAGTGCACGAAGCGCCGCTCCTTGGGACTAGGTAAACACTTTGGTTGTATTTCCGTCTTTGTATAGGAGACATCTACAGTGAGGTTCTTAATATGCTCGGGTAAACGTTCACGAAACGCACTTCTAGGACTATAGGTACAGACCTTTTTACTTTGGCTTTTATTGCCTAGACAACAGATCAGAGGCATATTTTTTATAATATCTACATACATATTTCTATTTAGTTTCCAATAATAATAATGTCATGTTGTTTGTGATGGCATTATTTTGTTTTTACTATATTCCATTTTGGAAGGAAATGCTGCTGGAATACACCCCACCCCCCAAATAAATATACGCCGTTTCTTTATATACATAAAATGGGAAATGCATTATATTTAGAGCCGATCTTGGATCCAATATCAAAGGAATATGCAAATGTCCTTACTATAGACACATACCCCGAAGGCCCCTTAAAAGATTTCGTGAAACAGAAACGATTACCGGAATTATCCGAATTCAAAAAAACGTCAACCGCCCAATGCAAACATGTATTGGTACATCCGGATACCAGTGAATACATGGAGAATAAAGACATACCATTTCTATTTTCGTATCTAAAAGCAAATGGATATACTATAGAATATCAACTTACAAAGTTATACAAAAGCCCGAATCTGGTATGCCTTTTCACATACGCTAGTTAAAAGCATTTTTGATATATTTTTTTAAAAACTACATAAAATATAAACGCTCAATTAATATAAATGTCCGAACTCGGAGTACTCATTATGGTGAAGAACGAAGAAGCCAGTATAGCGACCACAATTAATTCTACACGAGGGTATATGAAACATGTTATTGTATATGACACGGGTAGTACAGACAAAACAATAGACATCATACGCGATGTATGTAATAAAAACGGCCAAATACTCCATCTGAAAGAGGGAACGTTTGAGGGTTTTCCACAGAGTCGTAATGTAAGCTTGGAATTTGCCGAGTCTGTACCCGTTAAATTCCTACTATTGATGGACGCAGGAGATGAATTCCGGTGTGATACAAATCCCGAAACGTTCACGAAACAAATTTCAACTTATCCATTGGATATTGGTACTGTAAAACAAGTATGGAACGAGGAACAACATACAGACGTTCGTTTCATTCGGAACCGACGTAAGGTAAGATATAATTTGGATTATCCAGTTCACGAACAGGTGAATATTACTGGATCGGTTGGCGATTTATCCCCATTATTTTATCTATACCAGTGTCGCATAACACATGGAGGATCAACAGAGAAACGATATGCAAGGGACATTGAATTATTATCAAAAGCGAAGCCATGCAAACGCAATTATTTCTTTTTGGCACAGAGTTATATGAGTATAGATGATTATCGGAATGGATACAAATACAATATATTATCAATAGGTGATCGTTATGAAGAAACTGATGCGACATGTTACTCTAGAGCCGGATATTGCGCCATCAAATGTAATATGCCAGAAAAAATCATAACACATAATTTATTAATGTCCGTAAAAATAACAAACGAACCCGTAATAGATTCGTATGTTTATTTACTTGATTATTATCTAACGAATTCAATGGCAGATAAGGCAATCCAATATATTGATGAACTTGCGTCTATGACAGCACCAGTATCTAATAAAACAATAAGTTATGAGTTTTATGAGTATAAGAGATGGTACTTAATCAGTATCGTTTGTTTGACGGCAAATCGCGAGTTAGAAAAAGGATACGATGCAATAAAAAGGATTATCCGATTCGGTAAACAACACGACCTATCAAACTACGCATTATATAAGACAAAACTAGGCCTATAGACAATAGTTCTTCATCCGCTCCTCCCCGAGACAGCGAACTACTTTCGCATGGTCCGCTTCCACACCACTCCCAATAGTGGAGTCCAGCCCCTCTTGAATAACGAGCCAAGGGAAATACGAATAAGAATGTCCTCGTGTCTGTAAACGCGAGGTCATCCAATCACTAGATGCAAATTCATTCGCATACCATTCCAACAGACACTGTGCTCCACGCCGTGATATGATATAGGCGCCGGTTAAATACTGCTCCCGAGCAACGACCCAAGTATCTTCTGGTATAATCGGTTCCGACGCATTCAAAAACACCGCATCCCATTCGGGATCATCCACCCCACCCAACAAATCAAGCTTCGCCCGCCAGTCATTCGCGAACATCGCGTCGTCTTCCAATACCAGTGCGTATTCTAGACCGCGTTCAACAATCATTCGCCAGACATTCACATGAGATTGGCCGCAGGCGCGCTGACCGCCATTCAAATATCCAGCGAACCGATCAACAACCTGGTCGGGGGTAGAAGCGATCCAGCGTTCGCACTCAATCCCAAGCGCACCCAAGCGAGCACTCATCCGAGGCCAGCGAGAATCCAACGAAATACAGAATGTGTTAGAGGCATTTAGCACGAAGCGCATGATACGTACATATATAAATAATGTTTATATATATAAACGATGAGTAGTTTTGTGGACACAGAACACCAGTTATTTGTTTATGCAGTTGGTAGAGGAAATCCACCACACGAAGGTCATATGGCAACCATAATGGCAGCTATAGAACTAGCTAGGAACCATAATGGTAAAGCACTCATATTGTTGGGTAATGGTACGGCCAAAACAATCGGTACAATAGAAAACCCATTGGATTTCGCTTTAAAAAAGGCAATTTTAGAAGCAAATATACCAAAGGAATACGCGTCATTTTATGAAATACAAATGATGACAAACCCAACATCAGACATAACCATGTTTATCGAAAAACACAAAGATGCTAACAGGAAACCATATATACTTCATATAACTGCGGATAAGGCTGGAAAAGGTAACGAAAAATCAGACTCTGAAAAACTTGCATTTATAAATCAATATCTACAAGAGGCTGGATTTGAAACAGATTCGCACGCAATTACTCCAACAAAAGCGGAAGATGAGGATATGTCAGCTACATCAATAAGAAAATTTGCAGTAAATCAAACCAAAGAAGCATTCATAGACAAATATAGTGATTTTTATGGAGATATTGCTGGAACAGTGTATGATACAATAGACGACGCATATAAAAAAACGTCATCTGAAAAGCTGAGAGACAAATATATATACAAAGAAGACGAACCACCAGTATCCAAAAAGGTAAGAGCAAATGGTGGAACACGTAACAAGAAACGCAAGCGTAAAGGCATTACAAAGAAACGTAAACCTTACAAATCCATCTCCAAATAATCGGGTCGTGGTCCAGAAAAAAGAGTCGCAACATCCTTGGGCTCTGTCTTACCCATTACAACATATTCATTTTTAAACCCAGTAATGAAAGACGCCTGGTCCAGTAAACTAATAGCAGTCTCAACATTACCCAAAGTGCGTTGCTCTGTGAAGGGACGAATCCGGTCAATGATATCAATAAAGGTATCCTCATAAGTAGCAGTAATCCAAATCGGCACCTGTCCGGCCAACATAAATCGCTGTGGACCGGTTTGCGCCAAGCCTATTCCCTGACCGATCAAATCATAATTGATCTCCTGCCATCCAATATCAATGATCGGAATCGCGTTACTCGGTTTCAGCTTCGGCTTCATTTTCCATACATGATTCAACCAAGACTCATCACGGTCCTTCGCAAGCGCATACGCTACAAGTTTACCAGCGGGAATCGCTATCACCGCAGTATCATAAAATCCCGAAAAATTACTAGCACATAGTGCACGATCTTCCGTATGGACCTGTGTAAACGCCTTCTTCTGGCGTAACAAAGTACAGATGGAAACCGTCTCCGGTCCGATATCCGCCCATTTTCCAGCACATTGTTTGATCTGTACGGTTTCCAGTTCGCGATTCAGCATGGAAATCATTTTACGGAAAGACTTCTCGTTGACATTACCACCAAACATCTGTAACCATTGGGCCACCATCCGTTTAAAGAGCCAACCGAAACGGCTCTTCTCACGAGGCGCCCACTTCGCGGCGAATGACATGACATCCCGACCCGATGGACGAGGAACAAGTGTATTGGGAGTCGCCCGCTTAATTTGCAGATAATTCACCAACGCAGTATTCCAAGCGATACGATCCATATTAAGCTGATAATTCATAAGACCTATGGCAGAATCAATAATGACATCCGCATTTGGATCCTTCGTACGTACAACATACCCACATAAGTATTTAATATCCGCCCAGGATCCGATACCGACCGATGTAACAATGAAACGGAGTGCCTTGATCGCATGCACTGGATGGTGCCGATACCAGACACAAATCATAGCATATGTCAAGTCGCGCTCACCCAACCCATCATTTATGTCACGGGTATGTGCTATAAGACGATAAAGCATGTTGAATTCCTTACTACCAACGACAACAGAACGTAACAAACCATCCAACTCAGAATCAATACAATTCCCACGTTTTAACGACGCGTAAAACTCATTCACACGATCCATTTATTCTCTATGTTAGTCTAAATCATAAAGTACTTATATTCTTTCGTGTTTTATTAAATTGTGTGCTATACGTGACACGTTTCGTAGGTTTGTTACCACTCACCTTGTTTCGGAGCACAGGTTTTGCAGGGACACGTTCAACCTCCTGAAATAAAAAGTACACCGCATTCAAGTCATGAAAGATGAATATGGATGGCGCAACGATAATATCATCAACGAACGAGAGTTGTACTACGAATCGCGACGATACTTCCATTTGTGAATATGCCTGTATATGTTCGGGTTCCAGATCCACTAAAAATATCCACGAATCCAGAAACGCATATTTAACACCCGATTTTGAATTCTTCTTGTCTTCAACGATCTTGAGAACCCGATCCCTAGGTATTTTACCATCCTGTAGATCTACCATTTCATCAGTAATTTGTTCTATATATTTGTTCTGGTTCATAAACAAAAAGAAACATTTGATAGATTCCATCGGTTCACGTTGAAATTTTTCTTGGACCCGGAGTAATTTTTCTTCTTCTTCAATCCACGACATAAGTTATAGTTCATTCGGATTTTTGTTTTGTATTTATAACGAATATCCAATATAAAGACAACCACAATAATAGTATGTCTCAAAACAGCACGATTGTATTTTATTATTTATTTTTTAAATCATAGCATAAAAATAAACCAAGAATACCAATAGTTGAGGCAGTAAAAATTGATTCATAAATTGTAATACAACCATGTCTTGCAATCAATGGAATCAATACTATGCATACCGAGGATGGATAACACAACACCAAAGCAGTATATCCTAAACACACTATATAAGCTGAAGTGGGGTCACATTTCAATAGTAAATGAGATCCCTCTACGCAACGAGCCGAATCAAAAACGTATTCTGATTAGGGTCAAATGGGATGAGTGTTCGGATGACGTCCGTTCGCGAATCCAAAGTGGGGACAGTATAAAACTCGTCCATGATATTAACTCGCCTTGGTTTTGGAAGATCGTCTTAGGTAAATCATAGAATTAGATGTTTAAATAATATAGAGTCAGTATCATATTGTGTCGGTCCAATACCGACGATTATGATCCATAGCCAGTACCATTTGTACGTTTCCGCCTTTTTTATTTCCTGAACGAATATGGTTTCAATCTCGTTATACACATTCTTATGTTGTATTATCTCGTCTTTCAGTTTATCCTTAATACTGAGTAAAAACGCATAACGAGTCTTTTTCCGTTCGCCTTCCCCACCCTTCTGGCGGATGTACCGGATTTCATTTTTAATATCCTTATACCGAATGATAAGATTCCGTTTATAAGTCTCAATATGCTTTATAAACGAAAAAATATTAATATGCGATATGATTGGAAATACCAGTTTTATTTCGGATGGAACATTCATTAAATCGCGTATCTCCGAAATCTTTCGTTCAAACTCCATTATTTTATCGGACATAACTTGAGTATATCCATAATCGGTGGTATAGTGAGTATTTCCTAGAGTTAGCGATGCATGTAAATTACCATACTGCGAGCTCAATAGAGAGAACGAGTTATTCGCGGATTCCAATTTGAAATAGTTACATAAAACAGTCAAAAAAAGTACGGTAGCATTCATACAGGATATTATGGCACCACTCCATTTATACCACATTATAAATGGTGCGATCAGGGTGGATGATGATGTCAATATAATAATAGGTACCATCAACATGTGTAGTTTGTATTGTGTAATTTTACCAGCATATAGGTATAGATTTTTCTGACCGTTTAAATAAGTGATGAGTATGTCAAGTTCATCCGATTCCGAATTATATTGGTCGAATGAGCGTGCGACTTCTTTGTATGTCAACTTACGAAATTTTGCGGATTCAATATCGTCATCACTGGAATTACAACTACTATTTGATAGTGTAATAGGGCTATTACTATTGCTTCTGTTACGGTCACGTTCTCTAAACTGATCCATCATAGCGAGGTTCATTTGATGTACGAAGTGCGCGTCAGTATACTCCGCCAATTTGGATTCTTCTTCTACTTCCATATACTAATAAAATTGAAATTAATTACGGGCACTTAGAATAAAGCAAACAACATCAAACAACAATCCGATGACCCAGGAAGAGGTAAAGAGAGAGAGAACCTATATAACCCAGTACCGACGGCAACTGAAAAACCACGTAATGACATCACGATTCAATAATTCTACATGGAATGAAAACGCAAATTTCAGAAAACGAAATGGTAAGCATGGGTGCGTTTACTGCGCGCCACTAGTTGTTTCACAGCAGATCCCATACGATTCTATCATGTTCGTTTTAGAGATGAATAACGATACGAACCAGATCATGGGGATTGGTATGGTAAGAAACCACCCCGTACAAAACAAATATAATGTATACCAAAACAATAACTTCAATCGTTACGTCTATACCGGGAAATACAGAATTGATCGGGAGTCAATGACAGAAGAAGAGGATATTATTCTACGTGCGTTTGATGTCCTATGTTTCAGAGGTAATCACCACATGAAGCGAGGACAAGGTCTAACTGCATTTCCAGTAGAGAGCTTATGCCGGTGTGCGTATAATAAAATGGATTTAGTTGAATTTATAACCAACATGTTTAAAACAAGAATTAAGAAGCAAGAAATATAAACCTAATATGTATAAGTTCCTATGGATGACATATATGATATAAATGGTTACACTGATGAAGAACTATATGCCGTGTTGGATGTATCAAATCCGACCGATAGAGAATTAGAAGCCAAGATACTACATATGATATGGAAGTACGAGAACTTCGGTAACTCATCGGGTGATAGGCTAGTTCGGTTTTTTAATGATATTTACAAACATTTTTTTGAGACTGCGGGTATAGAAGGTATGGAGAACCAGGAGTCTAATCCACCGCCAGCTCCAGCTCCAGCTCCAGTTCCAGTTCCAGCTCCAGCTCCAGCTCCAGCTCCAGCTCCAGCGCAAGAAGTGGTTCCAGTTGGAACATCATATTCAAGCGATAAACTGAATCCTGTTTTTAGACAGACTATAAGTCGCATAGTCAATATTGATAGCCAATACCGAAATAAATCATCAGTAACAACAGATTATACATTCAATTTATCTACACCATTACGCGACGTCGTTAGCATGAAATTAAACTCCATCCAAATACCATATACATGGTACACGATCAATGCCAACTATGGTAGTAATTTTCTTTATTTAAAAGGAGTATCACCAGGTTTAACCGGTGGCGAATATGATATCAAAGTCCAAATAAACCCAGGTAATTACACAGCAAACGAATTAGTTACAGCGGTCAATACTTCGTTTGTAGCATTACGAACCAACCCAGAATACACAGACATCAGTTTTGGAGTTACAGGAATTACTTATGATTATCCAAGTTCCAGATCAACAATTAATATAGATTTAAAAAAAGTATACAACGAAACGGATTATACATTTGATTTTGGTACATGGTCCACACCTAATGTCGGATCAAATACAGCAGATCGTGGTATAAGTATACCATCATTCTTGGGTTATAATTTTCCGTCATATACGCCAAATATTGTTCGTTCTAGGTATGACATCCTTCCACTGATTGCAAATTCATCATCGGACAATGCAATCAGTCAATTTACATTAACACCCAACAATAATTATTTCAATATAATAAACTACACTGGTACAGAGTATATAACGGATCCATCTGGCTGTACGGTGTTAGATAATATTAAAATTACATTATCGCTTGCAACCGGACTTACATACTCGCGATCCCAAATTGTTACAGATCTCAATAATCAACTGTCTAATAACACAAAACTAACGAACTCATACATAAATCGTTATGACTATACCGAATCCAGTAATACCGGCTTTATTGGATATAATAAATCATATTACGAGATGTACGTAGAATTAAACCGATTCAATACCAAACGCATCCAAGGTGCTAAGATCGCAGTCCTATTTTCTGACGATGATATATCCGATATTTGGTACGGCGTAACATCAGCACTCGTATTTGAAAAGAGCTCATATGAATTAAGTAATATAGTATCTGAATCAAAAGCGCCACAATCCTCTATTGTAATCAATTCACCATCAAACAATCCTTCGCATATATATCTAAGATGTAAAATTCCCAAGTTCAATGGGAGAACCGACACTGGTAACGTAATTCCTGGAGGAAATACAATAGCTAACGACTTTAAGATTGATATTAATAATTCACCCGCTGCAGGATATACATTCAACAATTATTTGAAAGAGATAAACGATCAGATTTTTGATGCAAGTAATAATGGTAATATAAACACAACAAACACATTATTGAGTGTAGAAGATTCATTTACGAAAGTGAAAGTGGATATTAATAAGCGATTCCGAGAAAACGCATATACACTAGACACAACCGCTATTTCATTTATAAGAATACTTGGGTTTACTGGAGATCCGGCCTTGAGTTTTAATTCCATATCTGGATCTCCATATACGAGTTCTACATATAATATACCAATAAATGCAACAATCATGATTATAAAACCAAAATCCACAGGTGACAACAAAGATATAAACCAATATGAGGTTAAAAACACTACAGGGCAGGATATATTGACAACCAGTACAGCAGAGATATCAAGACTTATATCAAGTATATGTGCATCATTTGTTGATGATTATGGTGATAATGTACTCAGTGGAACTACATTGACATTTGCTACGCAACCAAACGGACAGACAGTCGCAACATTACGTGTAATCATAAACAAATATTTGATAGAACAGTTTTATGATATAGAATTTGTAGATCCTAGTGCATATGCCATATCATCGAGAATAATTGGATGTGGTACAGAAACCGATCCCAGTAATAATATTCTGGGCGCACTTGCATATTCAGATGACTATGGAACCACTTGGTCTGGTACGACAACCGATATTTTTTCAATTAAAGCAAATGCGTCAGCATATAACGGGAATACATGGATCGCTGCTGGATCAGGTATAGATAATACACTTGCAATATCAACAAATAATGGTGCTTCATGGATTGGATTGGGTAAAGAAATATTTTCAACGGAAGCAACTGGGGTTGCATGGAATGGAAGTCTATGGATCGCTACCGGCCAAGGTGGTAACACACTAGCTAGATCAACTAATGGAACGACATGGACTGGGTTAGGCTCAACCACATTTACAGTAAAGGCAACAGGAATCGCATGGAATGGGAATGTATTCGCGGCGACCGGGGAAGGTGGGAATACAATAGCAATATCACAAAATGGTATCAACTGGGCGTCCCGTGCAACCACTTCATTGTTTTCAATCAGGGCAACGGGTATTGCATGGAATGGATATATATGGGTAGCAACCGGACATGGTACAACGAATACAATCGCGTATTCTAAAAATATAATGGGTAATAATTGGACTGCTGCTGCAACCACATCCTTATTTTCAACCGGAGCCAATGGTGTTGTATGGAATGATTCGGTACCAATGTGGGTCGCCGTAGGAACAGGTACCGGAAATACGATTGCTACATCATATAATGGAAGTACATGGACCGGACAGGGTAATACGACATTCACTACGGCAGGGTATGGGGTTTCATTGACGGGTGAAAACCCCCCAAAATATATAGCGGCTGGTGAAGGTGGAAATACTATAGTCCGTTCAACCAATGGCACCGTATGGAGTACCACATCAGGCACACTAACATTTACAACCGGGCATGGTATCGGTTGGGATAATAAAACGATCGGACGAAATACACCGATGATAACCGACGTATCAAACTCTTGGATAAGGAATTTGAAACTAGAAAAATCAAAATACAGTTTATCAGATTACCGAACAAATTTTTCATGGGCCCAAATATCAGGTGTCGGTTTAGTAAGCACTGACGTAATCACAATAACAAGTGATACAGCAATGAATACTATAGAACTAACACCAGTTACAATAGGATTAACTACTAGTACTAACAGTTATTCAAATGGTATAATAATAACTATACCAGATGGTGTATATACCAGAGATCAATTAATAACCGCTATAAATAATGCGTTTACGAATACACTCACCCCAGCTAACGGGCAGAATATAGCAAATGGTTCTATTGCAAAGGTAATAACGTCAGCCGTAGGTGATGAATTTATACAAATACGATTGAATGTAAACAAAGTTTATACATCAGCCGATTACAAATTAGTATTTTACGATCCCTTTAGTTTCTCTACAATTCTAACGAGTGGTATTATTAATGGTGGTAGAAATATAGGTAATACATCATGGGATTCAACACTTGGTTGGATACTAGGATTTCATGAAGAAACTGAATATGATCTATCAACTACAAAGTTCGTATTAACGAATGGTAATATTAAGAGTATTATAGGTGATAATGTAGTGAGTATTAGTATTTATAGTTATTTCATGATACTATTAGATGACTTCAATAATAGCCATATGAATGATGGGATTGTCACGACTACCAAGAAAGAAACTGATATAAAATTACCCGGATACACAAATCGTGCGAATTTTAATGCAGATCCTATATCTGGAAACTTGATTGCAACCAACACATCCGCGAATGGTGCACCTCTCACGCAAAAACAAGTATACGCGATACAGGCAACACTAGATCAACAAACCATACAAACATCGGCACTCAAATTCACAGAAGGTCCATTTGCGACAAATGTATTCGGGTTGTTACCATTAAACATTGCGAACCTACCAAACAACAGTATATATGTTGATAGTAGCATCGGACTACGCGACCAACAGCGTAACTATTTCGGTCCGGTGAATATTCAGAGGATGTCCGTGAAGTTGATAAATGATCGTGGCGAAACGGTAGACCTGAATGGTGCGAATTGGTCGTTCTCATTTATATGCGAGCAACTATACCAAAATAATAGGGCGTAAGTATATAGATGATGATTTATTATATGGATTTGGTTGGGTTTTATGGACCACTGGTAATTGGATTAATAAATGCCTTCGCATTATGGTGCCGTAAGATATACCTAATTTCATATGTATTATTTTTTGCGGTAAATTCATTCATAAATGGAATCCTGAAAAATATTATACAACAATCCCGTCCTTCCGGACAAATATATCTCAACGACCATGATGTAGTACCGGATAGCGCACCGAGTAAATATGGTATGCCATCCGGACATGCACAGTCCGTCGGATACTCCGTTACATTCTTATATTTAGTCGTTCACTCACCCGCGGCGTTATGCGCATCGTTATTTATTGGTGCACTTACCGTTTACCAACGTTTCAAGTATAGGCGCCATACACTTACCCAATTATTCGCTGGACTAGTTATAGGATCAATTGTTGGAATGGTTTCGTATGAAGTTACGAGAACCTTAATAACACAACCCAACATAAAAATATCATTATAATATAAATGTCACAGAGTGATTATCTCCAATTTAAAAAGACCTCACGTCTATTAAAAGATCAAGCGGACTTTGAACCGGTTTTTGCACCGAGTGATTATATAGCCGGTAAAGAATTCAATTTAGAGACCACCGTTCTTAACACCAAACAAACGAATAACCAACTTAAACCCTCAGGTAAACAGATTGTTTTTGGCATGGAGAGAACAACAGGAGGCAACTGCCCGACGTTTACTTTATGTACGGGGACCGATGCGCGTGTGAATCGTCGTGCGTTGGATGTGGGTCAAACCGCATGCTTTCCGATTATGAAGGCTCCTGGACGCTCTGTACCACCAGTGAAGCCGACTACCGCAAAGAATTCGCAATTTCTCAAACCGAACTTCAGCTCGTATGTTCGTAAGAACTACCGTGTTCGTTGTGAATGTAATGATACGACTTGCATAGGTTCTCGCTCGCGTGCATGCCGTTTGAAGTACGGATGCACGTGTAATTAAATCGGACGCCTATGGCGTCGCAATTAAAATCCTCGTCTGTTTAATGTTATTATATTATATACGCAATTTATATAATATAGATGAGTTCGTATTTTGATAACAAAGAATTATTCACTGGTCCAAAGATGAATCAATACGGAAGTCATATGGTTATGACGAATGTTACAAAATCATCCAAGATCAAATATGTAAACATAGATACGAAGTTTAGAGATGAATATAACTCCAGTATAACGACGGATTATACAATTACATTACCAGAGCGCATTACAGATGTTCGTACTATTTCGGTAACCAATCTAGAGATACCCAACACATTCTTCAATATTTCCGAGAATATTGGTAATAATGCTATGAAGATTACATCGGGTGCATCTACGGGTATCTTGGTGGTGCGCGATGGTAATTATACACAAACAACTCTCCTGACCGAGTTAAATGCTCGTAAGACTGCCCTCGGATCACCTTTCACTAACCTGACATTTGATGCATCGTTCAATAAGATTACAATAACACCTGCGTCGGGAACGTTCGCTTTAGACTTTGGTGTGGATTCCACCGGAGCCTTCGCAAAATATAATTTCAAGACTCGTCTGGGTTGGTTGTTAGGGTTTCGCAATCAAACGTACACTGGAATCACCAGTAGGCTGACATCGGAATATATGTATAGCTTGACTGGACCAAGGTATTTATATTTAGTGGTTGATGAATTCACGAGTAATGGGAATCAGAAATCATTTGTGGCGCCATTACCATCATCGGTTCTCGCGAAACACATATTGGCTCGTATTACATTAGATGGTACGACCTACCCGTTCATGAGTGTGGTTCCGGCGACGAATCAAAATGGTCTTTTATTGTCGGATGTTCGTTCCTACACGGGTAAGGTTGATATACAAAAACTCAACGTCCAATTGGTGAATGAGAATGGCACACCAATGAATTTGAACGGTGCGGACTTTTCGTTCTGTCTTCAGATAGAACACGAATAAAAATATACTTATATTTAAAATACAAGTATGTTTTATGAAATCGCGAGTAAGCTCGTATCCGAGTCACTATTAAGTTTATACCCAGTGATCGTTAAGAACATTGCGATTCCTATAGAAATGCAATTATGGAGCCGTTTTTTCACATATGTAGTGATATCAATGTTTTTTATAGATCCATCGTATATTCAAACGAACCTAGTTTCCGCAGATGGAATTCTCTTGTCGCTCATTACAATAGCGCATGTATACACGTCATACAAGGGTTTTATGTTATTGGAAAGTGGAATGTCGTACACCCTATTCTATTTATATCCGATCATGATCTTATTGATGTCGGGAGAACCAATAAGTCCTATTATGGGATTATCTCTACTAGGAGTATATTTGCTATATTCTGAGAAAACAACAGAAAAGAAAGAAAAGGAAGGTGAAACTAAAGATAAAGACAAAACAGATAAACTACATGGTGTTATAATGATCTCACTCGCTGCGTTCACAGAAGCCTTAATTTATTTTATAGTGCGTCGCCTGAAAACTACGAATAATTGGAATCATATATTCCTATCGTATTTCCCAGGTTCTCTTCTGATGACTGGATTCCTTTTCAATCAAATCAACTTCAAGAATCAAAACATCAATTTATCCTTAATATTGAATGGAGTAATTGGTTTAGTTGGATACCTCCTGCGTTTCTTCGCCATATCAAAGCTAAGTCCGTCAATATACGCACCACTCTCTTACTTCGGTGTAATAATGGCATATGTTTACGGAATACTTATAAATGGAGAACAGATAACCCTGATGAAGGTTCTCGGTTCTCTTTGCATCGTCATTCCAAATTTATTCCTGTTACAGTAGTATCAATCCTTTTTATTTGTTAGCTTAATCGGTGATGGGAACCAATCTTTCTCCGAATCTGTTCTTATCTCGGTAAGGACAGCATCAAAGTCATCGCTATTGATGAGTGAAATTATCTTTTCTTTGCGTGATGTCTTATCTTTCTTCTTCTTATCATTATCTATTTTAGATGTTAAGAATGCGATAATTGCGTCGGAATTTTGGTTCTCAGGAATCTCAACAAACTTGTTAAATTCACGTCTTGGCACGCCTACAAAGACCAGAATTTCACTTAAATATTTTTCATTCTCGGCAATAAAAATATCATGTTTAATTTCATTATCGGTTTTTATTCTCAATAAATTAAACTGCTTGTTATTTTCGTTAATAGCTTTTACTTGCTTCTTACGTTTGTCTTCCATATGACGTTCAAGATCTATTTTTGGGCTACTCGGACTATTTGGTGTTAAATTTAATTTCGGACTAGGGGACTTCTTACGAGGAACATACCAGCGAACAGGTAATATGGGAGGCAAATCATAATCATCATCATCCGGTTTGGGCGAAGGTTTTTTTGGTGTGTTCTCGCCACCACGAACAGTCTTATTACGGCGATTTCGTTTTCCTCTAACGGTTTTTCTAGATTTCGCCATTATATATAATTTACCTACATTTTATAATCCACTAATATAGGTTCTCAACTTATCAATTGGAGTCCACCCTAGTTTTTCTAGTGCATCACCATGTTCCCGAAGCGTAACCCTATAATTTCCAGGCAAATCCGGTAAATTTACGCGACTACATAGAGAACCAAACCGCTGTGAAAACATATCATATAGTTCATTAATTGAGTAATTCACACCAGTTCCGAGCTCCCAGGCATCCTCATGAAAGTACTGGGTATCCATAATCCTACACAATCCATCCACAATATCATCCACATGTGTAAAATCACGTCGCTGTTCTCCATCACCAATTATAGTTATAGGTTCTCCATCACGAATCTGCCTACGCCATACACCAATCACAGTTGCATAATCACCATCCATTATCTCGCCGGGTCCATACACATTATAAAAACGCGCGATTTGAACCTTGCACCCAAGTGACTGGCGGTACATCTTGCATAGCTCCTCGCCCAAATATTTACTCATGGCATATGGGGACTTTCTTGGATCATGCCAACGGGATGAAGAACCGGCATATACAACATCCGCGCCAATGGATCTCGCAAACTCTAATACGGCTTCTGTCCCAACTACATTAGAACGAAACGTTTCACTAGGATGGATGAATGATGGCTGAATCCGAGCGAGCGCCGCCAAATGAAAAATAACGTCAAAATCGCGCTCTCCGATTGTACCGATCTCCGTCAAATCACAGCTATAATAATTGCATCCATGGACTTCGTTATTCACATTACCGGTTGAATAATTATCAACTGAAGAAACCAGATGCCCGTCATTCAATAATCTGCGTATCAAGTTAGATCCGATGAACCCGACACCACCTGTAACGAGTACCTTCATAGTATCCAATACTATCTTACCAAGTGTTTATATACTTTCACTTTTGTGTTGAGAACGAATAAAAATTGATTTTATCTTTTGTAGACAGAAAAACTAACACACACACGCACCAAACCATGCCATCTAAGACACAGCTTTACCGTGAGATCGTTGCGAAGTACGAGGATACGTACGGCGCCCTTCCGGATACAGGAAAAAAGCCACTACTGATTAACATCACTGGACCGTTTCGCAACGATCTCTACAAAAACAACCACATCTACGATAAGGACGTATTGAATATGGTCCTCGCGGCCATGTGCGTTACGATTATTCTCGCTCCTAGATTTATCACGCTAATTCTAATGATGAGTATCTGCTTTATGTGCGTTCACACCTCCAAGATCTATGTGGATTATTCCAAGGTATTTGATGGTGAAATTATTGAGATTGATGGCCGCATGATTGGTGTCGTGGCGCCGACACAGAAAGAGGAAGGAGAACTAGAGAGCAGGAACTTTGATGAGATTAGTGACGGACGTAAACTGAGAGAAGCACTCATGCGCGCAGAATTGGACGGAGACGCGAAGGTAGTTGTTGTCAGTGTGGGTTCAACTACCACACAGATTATCTACGGACAAGAGTACGCCAAGACGAACGAGATTCCGGTCGGCGTAGACAACCCGATTGATTTTGAAATCACCGACCTACTGGACGCAGTGAAACTGGATGAGAACGGTATTGTGGCCCTTATGAATTCGTCAGGATACGCGTTCCGCATTAATGCGGGTGCACTGTATAATGATAACCAGTTAGAGAGGGACACGATCACTCACGAGATAACGCCGAGAGTAGTCGGCGGAAGTGGTGACAACCGAAACGCGATGAATTTCGCCAAGAAAGTCGTCGCGAAACATAAGGCAGGTAATTACAGTTACACCTTGGTATTCATTCCCAGGGGTGACCCATCAATGCCTCAGGGTGGATCGCATACGCACCAGCGCATTCTAGAGGCAGTTAGACATGGGTTTCATATTACGGTATTGGAGGTAAGTGGGAAACAGACCAAACTGTTTGAATTGATGGATGAGGAAATTAAGGATTATTCAGCGGAGAGCATTTGTGGACGCATTAAGAACAAAAAGATAGTGACAAAGGAAGGGAAGACGTATGGAAGTGGAGTTGTATTCAAGGGAATCGCGCTTTAATAATGCTAATAATAATAATAATAAACAATTTTTTATACGTTAAGCCAAGAGAATTCAAATAAGCGCAACGTGTATAATATGGTTCTCGTAAGTGTTATAATACCAACATACAATCGGTATAATTTTTTATTGAATGCAATCAACTCCGTGAAAGCACAAACACATAAAGATATAGAAATAATAGTAATAAATGATGGCTCATCACAACCAGAATACTATGATTTTAACGACGAATCTGTTATAATGATACATTTAAAACAAAACAGTAGATATATATTCGGTTACCCATGCGCCGGATATGTGAGGAACGAAGGCATTAGAATCGCAAAAGGCAAATATATAGCATTTTGCGATGATGATGATATATGGTTTCCTAATAAATTACAACTACAGTTAGATGCAATGGAAACCACAAAGTGTAGGATGTCATGTACGGATACATTACTAGGAAATGGTATCTATGATAAAAATGTAAAATACACACAAAGTTTAGGGGAACGATATAAAACAACATTACAGAATAAATATAAGAACGAAGGGAACGACGAATTGAAAGATGGATATCCGAAAATATGGAAATTGAGATTAATACAGATACATAACTTATGCATATGTTCCAGTGTAGTTGTAGATCGCGAACTGTTAAATTCAATCGGAAATATGAGAACATGTAAAATAACCGAATACGAAGATTATGATTGTTGGAAACGCCTAATGGAACATACCGATTGTGCGTTTATAGAAACGGCAGAGGTATATTACGACGTTAATCATGGAGATGGTAAATTATACTAAAACACAATACAACGTAGATTGCAATGTTGTGATATATCCAATATCATTGCAATTACTCTTTCGCATTCGCTGGAGTGCCTTTTTACACAAAAGCCCTCGCGATAGAATATGATGCTCCAAAAACGCAATACTCTCACTGATATGATTGAAATAAATCTGATTATAGCGTCGCATAGGATGAAACCATAGGTGTGGTTCCAGTTCATTAACAACCCTCCAATCACATTCCAGTGCAAATTTTTCCAAGTAACCTGCATAATCGCGAATATCACCATAGAACTCTGCACGGATTTGATCTAGGGTACCATATAACAATGAAACGATCGCATTCTCCATATACGCAACATACTCGTAAATAGAACTATACGGATATTGTTCTATGGGTTTTACGTCACACCACACATTAAAAACGAAAAACACATAATTCACGCCATGGTCCACTGGGGTTCCTGTATAAATTTCCCAATCATAATCTTCACAGATTCGTGCGAGTTCAATCCAATACTGATAATACTGGTACTCGGACCTCATATATATGGGAGGATCTGCGCGATTACATGACTTGTATATTTTTTTCAGTTGTTTCTTACTACAAAGACCCCTAGACAATAGAGCATTTTCTAGGTATTCAACCGGCTCGTTTGTGTGTCCGCTGGGTAAAATAAAGGACGGCATTATGATTTATATCTTATATATTTTATATAAGTTATACAATATATAAAATGGAGCAAATTCAACGTATAGTAAATTACACGCTGAATTCTAGAAAGGACCAACCAAATACAGAAATTGATACGCAAGTAGAATTTTCGGATTATGTTGCAGGTGAAGATACCGATAATGATAGTATTAAAAACGAGGAATCGGATAATGAATCAGATATAATCAAGATACATATAAATGACGAGGACGAAGAACATGATGAGTATATAGAATACAAAAAACTTACTTACAAACAAGTAGAGAACGCAGTTGATAAAAACTTCTTTGATAAAGCGCATGTATTCTCCAATTCTCTAGATATACTGGCAAGTTACTTGAACGGGCAGAAAATAATATACATGGAGTCAAAATCATACTCAGAGAGTAATCTCAATAAATTGATGATGCCAGCCATACTATTATCAACCATCGCGACCGTTTTAGCGACATTTATAACTGACTACGAATGGGGTGCCATAGTCATTTCATCGGTAAATGCACTCATCGCATTCCTATTGTCCGTTGTAAACTACTTGAAACTAGATGCAAGGGCGGAAGCGCATAAAATATCCGCACACAAATACGATAAACTACAAACGACTGTAGAGTTCACGTCGGGCTCCATATTACTATTACCAGAAGAGGATGGGGATAAAACGATATCCTCTAAATTGATAGAAACATTGAATATGGTAGAAACAAAGATAGCTGAAATCAAGGAGACAAACCAGTTTATAGTCCCACGTGCAATACGTCTACGATATCCGATTGTATATAATACAAATGTGTTCGCAATAATCAAAAAAATAGAAGACAAAAAGAAGCGCGCGATCATATCACTGAAAAACATCAAGAACGAGCTCCGATATTTCAATAAACTACGCGAAGCAAATAACGATCTAGAAACCGACCAGAAAAAACGAGTCGTGGATCTATTCAACATGAAACGTGAATTTATAAGGGAAATCTTAGTGCTTAAGTCCGCGTTCTCTATAGTAGACCAGATGTTCTTACAGGAAATAAAGAATGCGGAAGTACTAAAACAGCACTGGGTAATCAGTGGTATATGTTGTAACAAGGCACTGAATATAAAGGATCCCGAGAACATCAATAAATTTATTATGGGTATAATGGATCCATTCAAAGATAAGGAAGAGAGTGACAAACGCGAAGCCAAGTTACGACGTAAAGAGAGAGAACAACAATTAAAAGAAGAACGAGAGCGCGAATCCACTACATGCTGCCGACCATCATCATTATTATGCTATAAATCTAATTACGAAGAAACACCCGTAAAAATAACACGCGAATTTATAACAGAGAACATGAACCAGATTGTTGAAATATTAGAAGAAACACAGAGAGAGGCGAAATTTGCGAAACATAAATCAAGAAATTCTAATCGAGCAAATGCATAGTATATTTTCCGTCCGTATCATAGACGATAATAGATCGTATGTGGGTGGATAAAAACGGCCATATAGCATTGACAATAATATGGATAAAGATGGTTGGATTAATCACACATACCTTCGTGAGAGAGTCGCCATGAGAATGGGTAATCAGTTTCGCCATATCAATTGCTAAGCGTATTTCCATCGCATGCCGCATGTCAAACCCCGTACAATCAAATATCCAGACCCATGGTTTCGCACCTTTACTAGTAAGTTCTCCGTCATAATGCGATAAAATGCCATCACGATCGTTGTATTTGGATGCTTTCGCCGGACAAGTGTAATAATATACAACATCATCCGTTTCCGTTAACTTCGCTAGAGAATGACTTGTTGGGTCAGCCTTACATACAGGACATTCATACATTGTTACTGTAAAATTGAAAGAAATAAAAGGACATCTTATAACGAGTATAAAATGTCCGAACTATCAACAGAACAACAGTATGCGTACGAGCAGTTTACTATAGGTAACAATCTATTCATAACGGGACCCGGTGGGACCGGTAAGACCAAACTAATCCATCATTTGGTAGAACATGCGACGGTTATAGGAAAACGAATTCAGGTATGCGCGCTAACTGGATGTGCGTCGCTTCTACTCGGTTGTAATGCAAAGACGATCCATTCATGGAGCGGTATCAAGTTGGCGAAGGGTCCTATAGAACAGATCGTCGGTCAGGTAATGCGTAACAAATGCGCAAAGAAAAATTGGAAGGCCACGAAGATACTGATAATTGATGAAGTATCAATGATGAGTAGGAAGATATTTGATACACTAGATGCCGTCGCACGAGTTGTTCGTAATAACCCAGCACCATTCGGTGGACTACAGGTAATATTCTGTGGAGATTTCTACCAACTACCACCGGTACCAACTGCGAATGAAGTGGAAACGGGCGAATTCTGTTTTGAATCAGATAAATGGTGGAATGTATTCCGTCCCGAACACCACATTGAATTGAAGACAATATTCCGACAAACTGATCCTAAATACATTGACATCTTATCACAAGTACGGACGGGAGAAATATCCCCAGATAACGCGGACATTCTACGTCAATATATAAAACGAGAGTACGACGCCGACCAGTATAATGGATCCGTTTTAACAAAACTATATCCCGTATGTTCTCGCGCGGACTACTTGAATAAGATTCTATTCGATAAGATAGAGGAACCTGCCATGGAGTTCACAGTTAAAAAAATGCGAAACTGTACGGCGTATTCGGACACAAACAAAGAAATCAGTCCCGATGTACTTCAAGAATGTCGGAGCTTAACAAAAACGGAAGAAGAGTATGAGATAGATCAATTACTTGTAAACACGCCATGTATATCACACCTCCAATTGAAACGCGGAGCGTCGGTAATGTGTACTGTAAATCTAGATATGGCGCGAGGCATATGCAATGGTTCTCAGGGTATAGTAACGGATTTTGTAGGATCGGAAAGACGACCAATTGTAAAATTCTCAAATGGCATAACAATTGAAATAGGTACCCATACATGGCAATCATCCGACTATCCAACACTCGCGATCAGTCAATTTCCACTCCAATTAGCCTGGGCTATGACGATTCATAAGATACAGGGAACTACACTCGCAAGGGCACAAATTGACATTGGTAACGTAATATTTGAATACGGACAGACCTATGTCGCATTATCACGCATACAATCACTGGATGGATTATATCTAGCTGGATTTAATCCTGCTAGGATAAAGGCAAATCCAAAAGTGAAGGTATTCTACTCACTTATGAAAACTAAGAAGGAGGTTATGATTGATCCGAACATAAAAATTATAAAAACACGTTAGCGATCACTATAAAAAATAGATTGTTAGTGTATATAAATGTCATTCCGAAAATATGGCGGAACAAATAAATTGGAGAAGAATAATAACATAACCGTCCACTCCATCGTAGCAGACACATTCACAATCAGAGATGCATTCTTGAGTCTTTTCACTATTGAGGGTGATCTAAGAATTGGTGGAAATGGATTTATAACAAATACATTGACTGTAAATGAAGAAATAAAAGCAACAACTTTAGATATTAGTTCAAATGCGACGATTGAAGGCATTTTATATTTGGATAAACAGAATGACGTTTTTTTAAGTGGCAACGGTACAATGATTGGACTCAACAAATCAACACCCACTGCGACATTAGATATTTCATCCAATCAAGTACAAGCATTCAATCTGAAAACATCCGCTGCAAATAATCGTAATATTATTGCAAGAAATTCAACAAACAATGGAATAGCTGTAGTCGCAACAGGAACAACGGAATCCGGAATACAATTCTATAGTGCAAATTCTGGTACGATAGATGTATCAAACGCACAAGGCGCAATGATAAAATATTCTAATACAGATAGTTTATTATCATTAGATTCAACCGGAGGGGATGTAAAAGTCTTATCAAAAATGATTATAACAGATAATGCATCTAATGGTAATACACACACCAGTTTCGGCGAGACCGTATTAATTTATGATAAAGATAATGGCGTGAATCAACCCGTATTTTTTAACGATGTATATGGCAATACGACTGTAAAGACGGGTAGCGCAATCACAGTACAATCAATAAATAACGCATCCAATACATTCATGAATATAGCTACACCAAGTAAATTGGGAATTCAAGTAGGTGGTGGCTCATATCCCAAAGATCCATCACGCAGTATGGGAATAATTGACGTATATAATCCATCAATAACAAATGAATTTAATACAGATAATGATGCAACACCATCAATTATGATGGTATCAGGAAATAGTGTTACTAAATTCAATTCAACCACAGGATTCAATACATTTCAACCAAAATACAATAACTACGCAGTAGATATTAATGGACCATTACATCTGAATAATGGAGAAGTAAAAAAAACAAAAGAACCTACAACACGAATAAGTGAACTATATAACTTCGGAGCTAGTTATGGTATCGCGGTAGGCGGAATAGGTACAGAGGAGAATAATGGTTATTATACTTACGTAACCATTGACGGTGGTAAATCCTGGACCAGACAGAATCCATTAACTTCAACGGATATAAATAGTGAAATAAGAGATATCCAAACATTCAATTCTATATATAGTTATAGCGCTACACGAACAATTATAGGAGGAACTGGAGCAAACATGTGGGTAACGGATAATGGAGGTATAAATTGGTATCAATTATTAATTCTCGGTATAAATACAATAAACGCAATATACTCGCCACCGGGTGTATCAGAAAACTTTGTATACATAGGTGGAGATGCAGGCGGCGGAAATGCAAGTATACAATATGGGTATATAGAATCATTTACACATGTATATACAGAGCTTCCAGGAAACCCAACAGCAACCCGTTACAGATATAACCGCGATCTAAGCTATAATTATCCAATAGTTGGAGGCACAGTATCAGATTTTACCGGATACGGACGAAATTTTCTAGTTGTAGGTGGTAATACGATAAGTAAGTTTGATCTCGGAGTGAGTAATACGGGGTTGACGTTAGTATCTACATACACAAATCCTGGTAGTGTAACATATTCAGCTATACGAATGGCAGATGCTAACAATGCAGTAGCGGTAGGAGATAATGTAATATCATATACAAAGAATGGTGGAACGACTTGGACGACTGCGAATATCTCTCCTTCGCTATCCGGAAAAACATTCAACAACGTGTTTTTAGATGGTACAATGAATGCAATTGTGGTGGGAAACAATGGATATATATACAGTTCCAATGATGGATATTACACATGGAAGATAGTAGATGAAGATGTACTCAACGCATCTGGAATCGGATCACGAATAACTGATCCTACAAATGATATAACCAGCGTTTTTATGCCAGATTCATCTACAATTATCCTATCAATTGTTAAAAACAATGATAGTAATGCAAGGGCTTCGAAATTGTACTATTTGAATATGCCAAATATATTCAATAACAAACGAAATTTTTTGTTTGATGTGAGTGGTTGCATACGCATGTCGGGCGACTTAGTTCTCAGCCAAGGTGGTGAGATAAAGTCAACTGATTCTACATTTAATTTATTAACCACAAATGTTGCAACATTGAATGCAGCCACAGATGCGCAGAATATAAACATGGGTGGAACAAATACAATAAATGTATCTATTGGTGGCGCGAATACAGTTAATTTAGTAGCTGGTGGAAATGGAACCACTTCTAAGATCGGACCACTGAATATAAGTAGTTTGACAACAGGAAACGTCACATTAGCAAATAATCTAGTAACTGGAAATGTATTTCCTGATAATGTTGTTATATCCAATAATCTACAGGTAACAGATGGTATAGCAACTATTGCAAATACCATAAATTCCGTAAGTGCAACCAGTGGTGCATTGCAAATATATGGCGGAATGGGTATTCAAAAGGATATACATTCATCGGGTATAATTTACGCTGATAACAAATTATATTCTACAAATACTCAGAATGCAATAATTAATCAAACGATTATTGATGGTAGTAATTCGTTTATTTACATAGAAGATTCAGCACCAGTACAGATAAAAGGTGGCGCATCTATTGCCAAGGACTGTTATTTGGGGGGAGACGCATACATATATGGTAATTTGACGTTAAGAGGTGACTTGACGTTACTTAGTTCAGAAGTCAAGGTTGACGCATTTATCGATGCGTATTTTATTACTGTACCATTTAACGGATCATCCCCTGATGATGTAGATTATAATTCTATTCTAGTAGGCTCTCTTACAACTATTGGTGGATTTGCCGTTGCTAAAAACACTTGGTTACAAGGTAATCTACGAGTAGATGGCGTAGATGGTGTAAATATAAACGCACAGTTAGAATCAACGAGTACAAATTCTGGCTCACTCCGAATAGTTGGAGGAGTTGGAATCGGAGGTAATGTATATACGGGAGGTAATGTAATAATTAATAATACGACTGAATCAAATAATACAACGACTGGTGCACTCCAAGTAAAAGGTGGAGTTGGCATTGGAAGGAATGCGAACATCGGTGGAAATGTAATCGTAAATAGTACCATTGAAGCGATCAACACATCAACCGGCGCTCTCCAAATTAGAGGTGGAGCTGCAATTGTGGGAAACACATACCATGGAGGAAATGTAATAGTAAATAGTACAATTGAAGCTATTAATACAGCAACCGGCGCTCTCCAAATTAGAGGTGGAGTTGGAATTGGAGGTAATGTATACACAGGTGGAAATATAATCGTAAATAGTACCATTGAAGCGATCAACACAGCAACAGGCGCTCTCCAAATTAGAGGCGGAGCTGCTATTGTAGGAAACACGTACCATGGTGGAAATGTAATCGTAAATAGTACCGTTGAATCTATCAACACAGCATCTGGCGCTCTCCAAATTAGAGGTGGAGTTGGGATCGGAGGTAATGTATACACCGGTGGAAATGTAATTGTAAACAGTACAATTGAAGCGATCAACACAGCAACAGGTGCTCTCCAAATTAGAGGTGGAGCTGCTATTGTAGGAAACACGTACCATGGCGGAAATGTAATAGTAAATAGTACAATTGAAGCTGTAAACACAGCATCTGGGGCTCTCCAAATTATAGGTGGAGTTGGGATCGGAGGTAATGTATACACCGGTGGGAATGTAATCGTAAATAATACCATTGAATCAATCAGCACAGTAACCGGTGCACTCCAAATTAGAGGTGGAGTTGCTATCGGAAGAAATTTATATACAGGCGGAAATGTAATTATAAACAGTAGTATAGAATCTACAAGCATATCAACTGGCGCCCTTCAAATTATAGGTGGAGTTGGTATCGGAGGGAATGTATATACCGGCGGAAATGTAATTGTAAATAGTTCCATTGAAGCGACCAACACAGTAACCGGTGCACTCCAAATTAGAGGTGGAGTTGCTATTGGAAGAAATTTATATACAGGCGGAAATGTAATAATTAATAGTACGACTGAATCCACTACAACGGCTACGGGAGCTTTACAAGTATTGGGTGGAGTTGGTATTGGCGGAAACGTTAATATAGGTGGTAATGTATTAATAAATAAAACAACGATAGTATTAGATACAACTGATGCTTCAAGTTTCGCAACTGGCGCATTTCAAGTAAGAGGTGGTATAGGAGTAGAAAAAAGAATAGTTTCAGCTTCATTAACAACTGGATCAATCGGTGCAACAAACTTAGCTCTGAGTAGTACTATATCAACTTTAAATACAGGTTCAGGTGCATTGACTGTCGCAGGAGGAATTGGAGTCGGTGGAGATATTCGTAGCCGTGCAATATATGTAGATGAGATAAATGCAAGAGTACAGATAATAGCTAGTTCAGAGGCTGAGTCAAGCTCAATTTTAAACGGCGCGGCAGTAATTTCGGGTGGTATGGGAGTAGCGAAGAATTTGAATGTTGGTGGAGATACAAAACTCACTAATACAAGCATCGTTGGTACATTGAATGTGAATGGAGGAACTACGTTGAGCGGATTGTTGAATGTTACTGGTAACTCAAGACTCTCCAATACAAGCGTCGTTGGTTCATTGAATGTGAATGGAGGAACTACGCTCAGCGGATTGTTGAATGTTACCAGCGCATCAACACTCTCCAATACAACCATTGTTGGATCTATGGTTGTTACTGGCGGATCTCTAACGGTTTCAGGAAAAATAGTTAACACTGGATTGGATAGTAGTTATAATAACATAATCGCTTTGATAGCAGCTAACCAAACTACAAATTTAGGAACTCTCAATGTTAGTGGTATAACAACACTTAACAATACAACTATCACTGGATCTCTCAATATTTACGGAGGATCTCTAGAGGTTTCTGGGTTATGGGTGGCGGTAGGTGATGGAACAATTGCTGGAGGAAATTCGATAGCAATATCAAGAGATGGAGGAACCACATGGAGCGGTCTTGGTATGCCTCGCGATATTCAGATCGCATATACAGTTGCCTGGAATGGCAACTTATGGGTGGCGATAGGTCAGGGAGGAAATACGATAGTGACATCACCGGATGGAATTAACTGGACTGGTCGCGCTAATACAAGCCTTTTTAGCACTTTAGGAAATGGAGTTGCATGGAATGGCTCATTATGGGTGGCGGTAGGACAGGGAAGCACTAATACGATAGCATATTCGTTGAATGGAACATCATGGGTCGGCGGAGGTACAACTATTTTTAGTGTTAGTGGATATGGAGTTGCCTGGAATGGCTCATACTGGGTGGCGGTAGGTGCTGGAGGAAATTCGATAGCGACATCAACGAACGGAACCACGTGGTTCGGTCGTCCTAACAACCCTTTTGGTGGAGCATATGGAGTTGCTTGGAATGGCTCATACTGGGTGGCAGTAGGTGCCGCTGGAACACATACAATAGCGACATCAACGAATGGAATTGACTGGAACGGTGTTATTGGTACAACTATTTTTAGTAATGCCGCATCAGGAGTTGCATGGAATGGCTCATTATGGGTGGTGGTAGGTGATGGTACTGGAGGAAATACAATAGCGATATCATCAGATGGAAACGCATGGACTGGTCTTGGAAAAACTATTTTCAGCACTAGGGGATGGGGAGTTTCCTGGAACGGATCGTTGTTTGTAGCGACGGGTGATGGAGGAAATGCGATAGCGACATCACCAGATGGAATTAACTGGACTGGTCGCGCAAACATTTTTGGCGTTAGAGGATATGGATCTTACGGAACCACCAATGATACCAGACTTTCAGGACCGCTCACTGTTACACAAGACACTTTTCTACGTTCGTCATTGAATGTTACCGGTCCAACAAGACTTACCGATACAACTATTACTGGATCTCTGAATATTTATCAAGGATCTTCTCTTCCGATTCCGGTTTCGGTTCCGGGTTTATCGGTCGCGGTAGGTCAGGGCGGAAATACGATAGCGACATCATCTGATGGAGGAAATACATGGGTCGGTCTTGGCGAAACTATTTTTAACACTAATGCATTTGCAGTTGCCTGGAATGGCTCCTTATGGGTAGCAGGAGGTCAGGGTAGCAGTCATACGATAGCGACATCAACTAATGGAACCAATTGGATCGGTCAGGGTAGAATTATTAGTACTGCGGTAAACGGAGTTGCCTGGAATGGTTTATATTGGGTTGCGGTAGGTAATGGGACAGGAAATACGATAGCAACATCGCCAAATGGAATTAATTGGACCGGTCTCGGTAAAACCATTTTTAGCATTGCCGGACAAGGAGTTGCCTGGAGTGGCTCGTTATGGGTAGCGGTAGGTCAGGGTGGGAACACGATAGCGATATCACCTAATGGAACCACATGGACCGGTCTTGGTACAACTATTTTTAACGCTGTCGGATATGGAGTTGCCTGGAATGGTTCATTATGGGTGGCGGGAGGTCAGGGAGGAAATGCGATAGCTACATCAACGGATGGAACCACATGGACCGCACGCACTTCACCAATTAATAATAGTGTATTTGGAGTTGCTTGGAGTCCATTATTGTCATTATGGGTTGCGGTAGGTAATGGAACCAATACGATAGCGACATCAACTGATGGAAACACCTGGATCGGTGGCGGCGCAACCATTTTTGGTCTTGGACGAGGAGTTACTTGGAATGGCTCGTTGTTTATAGGAGTAGGTGATACTGGAAAAATAGCGACATCATTGGATGGAACTAACTGGACCATTCGTACAAGCCCTATTAACAATGGCGTATCTGGAGTTGCCGGATTTTATTATAATATTCCTAGCGAGAAGAGTGCGCTCACGGTTACTGGATCTTCAATCCTTTCCAATACAACAATCCGATCATCCATTGACGGGGTTTTGGTAGCGGTGGGTAGTGGAAGAAATACAATCGCGAGATCAATTAATGGAGGAAGTACATGGACCGGTCAAATAAGTCCTTTTAGCAGCCAAGGACAAGGAGTTGCCTGGAACGGCTCATTATGGGTTGCCGTAGGTGGTAATTATGGAATTACGATAGCGACGTCACCGAATGGAACCGCATGGACGGGGGTTACGACTGGAAGCCCTTTTAGTGTCATTGGATATGGAGTTGCCTGGAGCCCATCATTATCATTATGGGTAGCTGTAGGTCAGGGAGGAGGAAATACGATAGCGATATCAACAAATGGAACATCATGGACTGGTCTTGGCACTACCATTTTTAGCACTGGCGGATATGGAGTTGCCTGGAATGGCTCGTTATGGGTCGCGGTAGGTGAGGGAGGAAACACGATAGCGACGTCACCGAATGGAATCACATGGGCGGGTGTTACCGTGAACCCTCCTTTTAGCACTGCCGGATATGGAGTTGCCTGGAGTGGCTCGTTATGGGTAGCGGTAGGTCAAGGTGGAAACACGATAGCGACGTCACCGAATGGAACCGAATGGACGGGTGTTACCGTCAACTCTCCCTTTAGCACTGTGGGATATGGAGTTGCATGGAGCCAATCATTATCATTATGGGTAGCGGTAGGTAGAGGAACAAATACGATAGCCACGTCGCCGAATGGAACCGAATGGACTGGTGTTACGGTAAGCCCTTTTAGCACTGCCGGAGATGGAATCGCATGGAGTGGGTCAGCGTTTGTAGCAGTAGGTCAGGGAGGAAATACGATAGCGACATCACCAAACGGAACCACATGGAGTGGCGTAACTGTAAACTCTCCTTTTAATATTATCGGATATGGAGTTGCAATAGGAGGAGGATTGGGATCGCTCGCGGTTACTTTACCCTCAAGTATTTCTAGTACAACCATTACTGGATCGTTGAATATTTACCAAGAACCTCGCGCAGCTTCGGGTGGATTATTGGTCGCGGTAGGTCAGGGAACAAATAACGCGATAGCGACATCATCAGATGGAGGAATCACATGGATTGGTCTTGGTACAACCATTTTTGGCAGTGCCGGAAGTGGAGTCTCCTGGAACGGTTCATTATGGGTCGCGGTAGGTAGTACAGGAAATACGATAGCTTATTCAACGAATGGAACCACATGGACTGGTCTTGGTACAATCGTTTTTAGCAGTGCCGGGCGAGGAGTTGCTTGGAATGGCTCATACTGGGTGGCAGTAGGTAGTGGACCAGGTATTACAGGAAATTCGATAGCAATATCACAGAATGGAATTGACTGGAGTGGTCTTGGTGCAACTACTTTTTTTAGCGGTGGATATGGAGTTGCCTGGAGCCAATCATTATCATTATGGGTGGCTGTAGGTAATACAAATAACACGATAGCGACATCAACAAATGGAACATCATGGAGTGGTCTTGGTACAACCATTTTTAGCAGCATCGGACGAGGAGTAGCCTGGAATGGCTCATTATGGGTGGCGGTAGGTCAGGGAGGAAATACGATAGCGACATCATCTAATGGAACATCATGGACTGGTCTTGGTGCAACCATTTTTAGTACTATCGGATTGGGAGTTGCCTGGAATGGCTCATTATGGGTGGCGGTAGGTCAGGGAGGAAATACGATAGCGTATTCAACGAATGGAACCGCATGGACTGGCCTTGGTACAACCGTTTTTAACAATGCCGTAATAGGAGTTACATGGACCGGATCATCATGGGTGGTAGTAGGTTCTGGAGGAAATACGATAGCGACGTCATCTGATGGAATTAACTGGACTGGTCGTGCTGGTATAAGTCTTTTTAGCAGTAGTGGATTTGGAGTTGCCGGATTTTATTATAATATTCCTAGCGAGGGTGCACTCACGGTTAATGGATCTTCAACCCTTTCCGATACAACCATTAATGGATCGCTGAATGTTTACCAAGGATCTCTCCGAGTATCGGGGCTATGGGTGGCGGTAGGTGAGACAGGAAATAAAATAGGGACATCATCGGACGGAGGAATCACATGGACCAGCCGTACAAGCCCTTTTAGCACTAGAGGTTTTGGAGTAGCCTGGAATGGCTCATTATGGGTAGCCGTAGGTCAGGGAGGAAATTCTATAGCAACGTCAACAGATGGAATTAACTGGACTGGTCGTACTGGTACAAATATTTTTAGTACTGCCGGATTGGGAGTTACCTGGAGCAAATCATTATCATTATGGGTTGCGGTAGGTCAGGGAAGCACTCATACGATAGCGTATTCAACGAATGGAATTATCTGGACCGGTATAGGTACAACCATTTTTTCCGCTGCTGGATATGGAGTTGCGTGGAGTGGCTCGTTATGGGTAGCAGGAGGTCAAGGAGGAAATACGATAGCGATATCGTCTAATGGAATTGACTGGATCGGTCAGGGTACAACCCTGCTTAACGGTAGTGTACGGGGAGTTGCTTGGAGTCCATCATTATCATTATGGGTGGCTGTAGGACAGGGTGGATCACATACGATGATGACATCACCGAATGGAACCGCATGGACTGGGCTTGGGTTTGTTTTTAGTAGTTTCGGATATGGAGTTGCTTGGAGTCCATCATTATCATTATGGGTGGCTGTAGGAACAGGGAATACGATATCTACGTCATCTAATGGAACATCATGGACTGGTCTTGGTACAACCGTTTTTAGCAGTTCCGGGCAAGGAGTTGCATGGAATGGTTCAATGTTTGTAGCGGTCGGAAGTGGAGGAAATACGATAGCGACATCAACAAATGGAAACACATGGACTGGTCGTAGTACAACCTTTTTCAGCACAGGGTGGGGAATTGCCGGCACCCCAGATGATACCACAATGACAGGAACTGTTACATCGAATGGAACCGTTTTAATAAATTCTAACGTACCTTCAGTTAGTGCGACAACTGGTTCGCTCCAAATTAGAGGAGGTCTAGGTGTCACTGGAAATATATTCGCAGGCGCGATGGTAACCGCGCCATTTTTCAATACAGTATCCGATCAGCGTATAAAGAAGGATGTAACCGACTTGAATTTCCCATCACTAGAAATCATGCGAAAGATCAGACCACGCGAATACACGATGATAGATGGAAACAAAGAATCTGTATATGGTTTCATAGCACAAGAGGTAAAAGAAATCATACCGAAATCAATAAACCTACAGAAAGGTTACATACCGTCCGTTTATGAGAACGCATTCGTTGAAGGAAATAATATAACTCTCATCAATAAGTCTACAACCGATATATCGTGCTGCAAATTGAAGTTACGCGACCAAAACAACGAAGATATATTCGTGAGTGTGACAAGCATACATGACAATAAAACATTCTCTATAAACACCGACATAAAACAAAGCACATCATGTATGGATATATGCGGTACTATACTGGATAAATATATAGAAAATGGAGTAACCACTTATATGCGAGGTTCGCAAATCTACGCAGGAGAAGTCAGGCAAGGCATTTTCGTATATGGAAGCCAAGTAGATGATTTCCATTCAATCAACAAGGATACGATTTGGACGATAACATTGAGTGCCACTCAGGAGATGGACTCGCAATTACAAGAGGCACGCCGTACGATCCGAACATTAGAAGAACGTATTTCGGCGATTGAGAAACGCCTTTCATAAATGAAATTGTAAATCAAACGATAAATAAAATTTCAATATAAATTTTATGTATACGCACGAAATATACACATTTGTGTTTTATCTATATTAAAAATATGGTTTTAGTATATATACACAATGAACGAATGGTTACAGTTCGGAAATTCGTCGAACAAGTTGGCACGGACGTATCTGAAGGAGTTTTTAGATATGTCTGGAAACCTGGTCGTCCGTAACGGCGGCTTAACTGTTACAAATGGTACAGTAGACATCAGTGGAGACACTCACATTCGTGGAGGGTTAACCATTGATGGACCAGTCAGTTTTGCGGGTGATATAATCCAAACCGATATTTGTTATAATGTGCTTATATCAGAGCAGGTTGATATCTCAAATACTGGAACCGGTCCAGCACTCATTGTCCGTCAATTCGGAGAACAACCGATCGCTAGATTCTATGACGATAGCAATCTAGTCGTATCTATTTTAGATGGGGGTGACGTATCAATGAATGCAAATCTAATGGTTGGTGGATCAACAACCATCCAAGGGACTTTGAATGTAGCCGGGGCTGCATCTCTCGGCTCAACATTGGACGTATCAGGCTCAACAACGCTTTCGGATACAACGGTTATAGGGACCTTGAATGTTACTGGCGGATCTCTCGTAGTTGGTGGGGCGACCATACTCTCAGATACAACGGTTACTGGTACATTAAATGCAGCCGGCCAAACGACCTTGTCTAATACGACAATTTCGGGCGGATTGAATGTTGCCGGACCGAGTGTTGTAAATAATCTGATCGTTTCCAATGAAACGATAACGGGAACACTCAATATAGGTAAACTATATCTCACTTCAACGCCATCAACAATTCCATTACAAATTACACCCACCAGTTATGCTACAGTTCTTACATCTGGATCTTATACACTATCCGTACCATCTGAAACAGTTTGCGATATTCTACTTGTTGGTGGTGGCGGTGGTGGTGGCTCATTTGGTGGCGGAGGCGGCGCAGGAGCAGTTTTACTTACTACCAGTTATAGTCTTCCGGCTGGTTCGTATTCAGTTACTGTTGGCGGTGGTGGGCTAGGTGGCATTTATTATAGTGCGAATGGAACTAATGGTGGTAATACTTCTATTACTATAGGTGAAACTACTTATACTGCGATTGGTGGTGGTGGTGGCGGAAGTCGTAATGATATTGCTGGTGCTCCGGGAAGAGCAGGTAATAGTGGTGGTAGTGGCGGTGGTGGCTCAAACGCTGAATCCGATTTTCTAAATAATGGAGGAGGTCTTTCAACTAAGAATACTTATTCAGGATGGACATCATATGGAAATGCAGGGGGTGATGGCAGAGATGGCAATTTAGGTGGCACCCCTTATGGTAGTGGAGGAGGAGGAGGCGCTAATGGAGTAGGCGCAAATGCGGGAAATAATATAGGAGGTAATGGTGGTGCTGGTATAGATCTGCGTTCTATATTTGGAACAACTCTAGGCTCAGGTGGTTATTTTGCAGGTGGTGGTGGCGGCGCTTCATACGACGGTGGAACAAGTGGCATTGGAGGTACCGGTGGCGGTGGTAGCGCAAATAGGGGTGATGGACTAATAAATACAGGCGGAGGCGGAGGCGGAGGTGATTTTCAGAGAATCGGAGGACTTGGTGGTTCAGGAGTAGTTATAATAAGATATAACGTAGATATTGCCGTCAATGTAGTATCTGGATTAACTCAACTACAAACTACCAATGTTACTGGTACTGTTAATATTACAGGAGGATCTCTTGTGGTTAGTGGCGGATCCTCGCGGCTGTCTAGTACAACTATTATAGGTTCTCTCAATGTTACTGGCGGACCTATACAAGTTGGAGGATTGTTAAATGTTACGGGTCCAACTACGCTTACAAATGCAACTGTTACAGGAGCATTAAGAGTGAATGGTATTACAACAATTAATCCAAACACGGCCGCTGGCGGTCCAAATTCAATACGACTCAACACAGTAGGCGGTAATGGCATCGGACTAGGAAGTGGTTTTATGAAATATACAACAGATGCGTCTCATAGATTTTATACTGGTTCTGCGGAAACCACCGATGGTACAGAAAGGTTCCGAGTAACTACAACTGGTGCGGAAGTTTATGGAAGTCTATCAACAACTGGCGCATCTACGATCGGAGGATCTCTTTTGGTGGGTGGTGGATTGAATGTCGGCGGAACTTCACGAATCACGGGTAATTTGACGGTAGACGGAACAGTGAATTTCACAGGTAATGTTACTCAAAGTGGACCTATGGCCGATACAACCATCCAAGGAACATTAAATGTTACTAGTGGAACCAGGTTGAGAGATACCACTATTACGGGAGGATTGGTAGTTGCTGGAACAACGACTGCTATTATAAACCCACCGGTAAATATAAGTGGTTATGTGAATATGTTTGGCGGCATGGCATCTCACAACATATTAAGAATTTGGAATAATAAACTTTATGTTTATACTCAAGATAATTCTCTTAGCGGACCCAATGTGATTGAATTTGCTGCATGGGGTTCACAGACGGGGTTCGGATATGTTAGAGAGAGTCTCAATTATTATGGATTAGCCCATAGATTTTTTCATTCTAACACTACAGAATTAATGCAATTGGGTACTTCTGCATTAAATTTATATGTACCGTTAGTCACGTCGGCTTCAAGTTTAACAACATTAAATGGTGGCGCGGTAGTATCAAACCAAACAATAATAGGATCACTTCGCACTATAGGAGCTTCCACATTCGGTGCTACAACTATTAATGGATTATTACAAGTTGGAGATGGTCTATTACATCCAGTAACTCCGTCGGCATCTCCTATATCACTTGGTGGAGGAGAATTTTACATGGCGTTTAATACACAAGGTACTTATACAGTAACATTTCCAGCAAGTACTGTTTGTGAAGTTCTTATAATAGGAGCTGGTGGCGGTGGCGCACATACGCGTGCAGGTGGTGGAGGTGGCGGACAAGTAAAATACTATACAAATAAATCAGTACCATTTAAAACAGGTAACTCACAGACATTTAATGGTACATATACATTTACTTGTGGTTTTTTTGGTTTTACTGCTAATTCACTTGAATCGTTTGCAGCAACTTCAGGTAATCCATCAAGCATAGTTCAAGGCGGTTCTACTATATTATCAGCCGGTGGTGGCGCAGGTGGTGGTGGCGCGAGTACAAATGGCACATCTGATATTGGAGGAGGAGGAGGAGGAGGAGCAAATAACAGAACAGGAGGTACATCATCTGGTTCTGGTGGTTCAGGAGGAAATGGTAGTACTACCTCAAATATAGGGGGAGGAGGAGGAGGAGGAGGAGCAGATGTTACAGGTAAAAACGGAGGAAATGGCTCAACAACTTCGGCGGGCACAGGTGGTCTAGGTGTAGACATTGATATTACAGGTACAACACTTGGATATGGAGGTGGAGGTGCAGGAGGTAGTAACGCCAGTGGTATATCAGCTGTATCGGGAACACATGGAGGTGGAAATGGCGCCTCATTTACGACAGGTCCATCAAATGGTGTTAGAGGAGGAGGAGGAGGAGGAGGAGGAAGTAGTTCTGGTGGCGCTGGTAGTCCAGGTATAATCATCATCAGATATACACCACCAGCAGCAACTGCAGCAAATATTTTAGGAAGCGCGTCAATCGGTTCCGCTATAGCATCAACAAGTACAAATACCGGTGCTCTTCGTGTAACTGGTGGTATCGGTGTTGGCGGCACATCAGTACTTTCTGCAACAACTATAGCTGGTAGTCTTAATGTTACTGGAAACGCCTCTGCTACGAATTTACAAGTAGTAAATGAGACTATTACAGGATCACTCCGAGTCGGTGGAAATGCCTCTGCTAGGAATTTACAAGTAGTAAGCGAGACTATCACAGGAGCACTCAGAGTCGGTGGAGATACACGCCTCCTATCCGACGTTACTTTGTCTGGTATATTGAATATTAGTACTAGAACTATAGACACTAATCCAATTTCCACTCCATCAGCAACCCGGTTACAACTTGACACAAACACTTATATTAATGTCTTTACATCTGGAACATATACAGTAACAATTCCCTCAGAAATTACTTGTGATATTCTATTAGTTGGCGGCGGTGGCGGTAGTGGTTCTTTTGGTGGTGGTGGTGGCGCAGGTGCAGCTTTACTTGCTAGTGGTTATAGTATTCCAGCTGGTTCGCATTCAATAACAGTTGGAAATGGTGGCGCTGGCGCTTCAGATTCCACCGTAAATGGAAGTAATGGTGGTGATACTTCTATTGTTATAGATGGGATTACGTATACGGCTGTTGGTGGTGGAGGAGGAGGAAGTAATAACATTACCAACGGTGAGATAGGAAGAGGAGGTAATAGTGGTGGTAGCGGCGGCGGAGGTTCTAGTAGTAGTTATAGTACGCCAGATAATGTCGGTGGCATTTCAACTAAGAATACCTATGTAGGATGGACCGAATATGGGAACGCAGGTGGTGAAGGAAGAGATGGTGAGTATATAAATTACATAACGCCCGGAACGTATACATTCACAGTTCCTACAAATGTAACTACATTATCAGCATTGGCAGTTGGTGGTGGCGGCGCTGGAGACGATGGAAATGCAGGAGACGGTGGAGGTGGTGGTGGATCAGGTGGTTCGGCTGGATTTTTTACCGGTCTAGCAGTAACTCCAGGACAAACTCTTACCATAGTTGTCGGAGCTGGTGGAGTAGCAACTACGGTAAAAAATACAAAAGCTCCTGATGGCGGATTGAGTTCAGTGACATTTGGATCATTTGTCATGACTGTTCCTGGTGGTATTGGGGGATCACAATATGGAGCCAACCCGGGTGCTCCAGCACCAAGCGCTCCTAGCTTTACAAACATTCCCGTGGGAGTAACTAGAGGAGGTTTTGCTGGCGGCCAAGGTGGTGCCGCATTTGATGGCGGTGGTGGTGGTGGTGGCGCTGGAGGCCTTGCTGGTGCTGGAGGTAACGGTGCAAGTTCTTGGACTGGAGGCGCAACTAATGGTGGAGGCGGTGCTGGAGGCGGTGGAAGTAATTCTAGTACTGCAACAACCGGCGGTTCCAACAGTGGATTTAGTGGTGGCTCCGGTGGTACAGGTCAACATAATACAACAGGGGGTGGTGGCGGCGGTTCTGCTACTTATACTACTACCGTTGTTACCACTTCTGGTGGTAATGGTAATGGATTAACGACTTCAGGATCACAAGGCGGTGCTGGTGGATTTCCAGGTGGCGGTGGAGGTGGATCACTTGATGATGGCAGGGGGGTAGCCAGCGCCGGTGGTGGAGGATTTGTACGCCTAGTATGGGCTGGAACAGTACAAGCATATACTGGTATCGGTGCAGATGGTGGTGCTGGTGGTGGTGGTGGAGCTGGTAGTGTAGGCGCGAATGCAGCACTCACCGGAGCCGTAGCAGGTAATGGTGGAGCTGGTATTGATTTAAGCTCAATATTTGGAACTGATGTAGGTGAATCTGGATGGTTTGCTGGCGGTGGCGGTGGTGGTATTTATTCTACTACAAGCGGAACAATTGGATTTGGAAATGGCGGAAATGGTCTTTTTGGCGGAGGAGGCAGTGCACTTGGCAATCCTGGGGTAGCAAACACCGGTGGAGGCGCCGGAAGTAGCACTTACTTGAGTGCCGGAGCAGCAGGTGGTTCAGGAGTAGTTATAATAAAATTCAGCCCGGTAGTTGCTACAATTCCGGGAACATTGAATGTATCGGGGTCAAGTGTAATATCCAATTTACAAGTGTCCGATGAGACGGTTACAGGAACACTCCGAGTTGGTGGATCTACCTTATTATCGGATGCCACACTTTCGGGTGGATTGAATGTTTCGGGATCAACGGTTGTTTCTAATTTACTAGCGACAGACGAGACGGTGACCGGAACACTTAATGTCGGAGGTTCTACTGTACTTTCGGATACAACTGTGACTGGGGTATTAAACGTATCCGGATCCACTGTACTAGCTAATCTAGTAGTGACAGACGAGACGGTAACCGGATCGCTTATTGTCGGAAGTGGAATAGATGTATATGGAACCTCACGACTACATGGAAATTTGATTGTAGACGGAGCATTTAATTTTGCAGGTGGCGTTTTTCAAAATGATATTAGTTTGAATGTGTATTTCTCCGAACAAGTTGACATATCTAACAGTGGAACTGGACCCGGTTTAATCGTCCGCCAATTTGGAACTGAACCGATTGCGCGTTTTTATGATGATACTACTTTGGTTATGTCAATAGAAGATGGCGGTGATATTTCCATGAATAATAGACTACTCGTTAATGGATTAGTACAATCTACATCCACTGATACTGGTGCGCTTCAGGTGAAGGGTGGTGTAGGAATTGGAATGAATTTAAATGTTGGTGGAGCTACACTCCTCACGGATGCCACGCTGTCAGGTGGATTAAACGTCATTGGATCCACGGTTATTTCTGATGAGACTGTAACCGGAACACTCCAGGTGGTTGGGACCACGGTACTTTCTAATACAACCGTATCAGGTGGATTGAATGTTACCGGATCCACTGTTATTGTTGACGAGACGATCACAGGAACACTCCTTGTTGGAGATTCCACAGTACTGTCTAATACAACCGTATCGGGTGGATTGAATGTTACTGGATCCACGGTTGTTTCTGATGAGACGATCACAGGAACACTCTTGGTTGGAGATTCCACAGTACTTTCCAATACAACCGTATCGGGTGGATTGAATGTTATTGGATCAACTGTTATTTCTGATGAGACGATCACAGGCACACTCTTGGTTGGAGATTCCACAGTACTTTCTAATACAACCGTTTCCGGTGGACTAAACGTGGTCGGATCCACTGTTGTTTCTGATGAGACGATCACAGGCACACTCTTAGTTGGCGATTCCACAGTACTGTCTAATACAACAGTATCGGGTGGATTGAATGTTACTGGATCCACGGTTGTTTCTGATGAGACGATCACAGGCACACTCTTAGTTGGCGATTCCACAGTACTTTCTAATACAACCGTGTCAGGTGGATTGAATGTTACTGGATCCACGGTTGTTTCTGATGAGACGATCACAGGCACACTCTTAGTTGGCGATTCCACAGTACTTTCCAATACAACCGTATCGGGTGGATTGAATGTTATTGGATCCACTGTTATTTCTGATGAGACGATCACAGGCACACTCTTGGTTGGAGATTCCACAGTACTGTCTAATACAACCGTATCGGGTGGACTGAATGTTTCTGGATCCACTGTTATTTCTGATGAGACGATCACAGGCACACTCTTAGTTGGCGATTCCACAGTACTTTCCAATACAACCGTATCGGGTGGATTGAATGTTATTGGATCCACTGTTATTTCTGATGAGACGATCACAGGCAC